>CEPX01056904.1_pt1 | contig 72085 bp, 101 predicted proteins | sample 361361 | NCBI WGS metagenome assembly CEPX01 (sample SAMEA2619974, study PRJEB7988) | marine metagenome | biome: marine biome (ENVO:00000447); feature: mesopelagic zone (ENVO:00000213) & marine oxygen minimum zone (ENVO:01000065); material: "saline water (ENVO:00002010), including plankton...
CACTTGTTTGTTGACTGCAGGATCAGTAATAACAGTTTCATAGGAGGTTAATGCTTTTTGTAAAATAGAGTAATGTGCTGTTCGTAATGTAATTGGTTCTCCTGGTTGTAAATCTCTATTTTTTTCTAATAGTCCTTGCACTGTGTATAATTCACCGAGACGAGCTTTTACTAATCCTTTCATTTCAGGATTCATGTCTTCGTGGATGTCTAATAGTGCTTCAAAAGATGCAATTTCTTCTTGATATCTTTCCATGTCTGATTTATACATTCCTGATGCAGCTTCTTCCATTATGCTTTGTTCAATAATTTTTATGCTAAGTGCATCACGTTCTTTAATTAGTGCACGAACATCTTCTCCTCGTGTTCTTTTTTCTTTAATTTGGTCATCTAAAGTAAACACTTCGTCTTCTAAATCAATTTCTTTCGTCTGTTCTTGTGTAGTTTGTTGTTGCTTTGCAATTCTTTCTTCCATTTCTTCTAAGGAAGTTAACACGACTTTCTGCACCTTGCCTTTTTTTATGGAAGAGACTGTTAGTTTTCTGTCAATTGGATTAAATTGTGCGTAGTAAGGATTTTTTCCTTTTTTTTCTGTGTACTTAAAAGAGAATGGTGTTCCTGTAGTTTCTTCTGCTAGATTGCGGTTCCTTAATTGGATTTTTCCTTCTTCAAATAGTACGTAGTGTTTATTGTTGTCTATAAGAGCATCGCCGTTTTGTATGTCGAAGACGTTGTCCCAGGTTCGAAACTTTGTTAATGTTTTGAAGCTTTTTCCTTCGTAAGTGAGTGCATCTTTTTCGTCAACGATTTTTACTTTTCCTTTTGCGTTTACTTGTGTTCCTTGGGGTCCTTGTAAGATAGCAAGGGCGTGTGTTTCTTGGGTGATGTCTCTGCCATCTAAGTAGATTCGAAATCCTTCTTCAGAGGAGTAGGTGAGTTGGTTATTTTGGCTATAGTAAGTTCCTCCTCCACTTAATTTTATTTCTTTAAATCCTCTTTCGTCTAATTTTATGTGTAGTTCTTCTGCTTGTATGTCTTGTTCTTTGTAGACAATTTGTCCGATATCTTCAGCGTATACTTCTTTTGCACGTGGATCAAAATCTATCAAACTACCTTTTTTGCTTTTGAAGGTAAAGTGTTCTTCTTGGTAAATAAATTTGTATTCTTCTGCTGTTGTTGTAGTAAATACTGCTCTTGCAATTTCTTCATTTTTGTCGAGTTCTATTTCTGCGTCAGCTATATTGGTTAGTTGTGTTCCTCCAACATCGACATTGCCTTTTCCTTTTAGTTGAAGGGTTGAGCCTGTTTTGCTTTCTGAAAATGTTACTTTTGCTCCTCTTCCTGCAGTAATTTCATAACTTTTAATTTTAAGTACAGCGCCTTCTTTTGCTTTTTTGTTTTCAATGATAAATCCTTTTTCGTTTTCTATTGCTTCATATCCTTTTGGAACAATTGCGAAAACATTTCCTTCTCCATCTTTTAGTATAGTGTTTTTATTATCATCAATTTCTATTCTTCCTTTTGTTTCTTCTTTTGGTGCTTTTGGGTTTTCTGTAAATGCTTGTTCTACGTATGGTTTGTATTTTTCTATGTTGCTGAGTATTTCTTGTTCTTCTGGGTCGAGTTGCATGTATACTTGTTTCATGACTTCTCCTTTGACTGCTGATCCTGGATTCATGCCAACATTGATGGCTTTTGCTAGTCCAGAGTCATATTGGCCTATGAATCCTATTACTTCTCCTGTTGCTGCGCTTTGTGGGTTTAGTGCGAAGCTTATTGTTTTTCCTAGTGCTGGGTTTTGTGAGCTAAGATAGCCTAAAGACATGTCTTTTGCAAAGCCAAAAGCAGATCCTTCTAGTGTTGCTTGTACTAGTCCTATGTTTAAGAGCAGCACTAGTATTATGGTTGTTATTTTTTTCATTTTGCAAAGTATGCTAGTATGAATGTGTATTCTTTCCCTTTCAGTTTGTTTTTTGTGTCTGTTATGCTGTATACTATGTGGTTGTCGTCTTTTGGTAGTATTGCTACATCATAATCTAAATCTAATAAGTGGCTCATGTCTATTGATCCTGGTTTTTTTATTTCATTTTCTATTATGTTTTTTGTTGTTGCATGTATGTTTCCTAGTGGTATGTTTATTTTTGTTTTGTATTTTTTATTTAATTCATACTTTGCTTTTTCTTTTGTTGCTGTTATTGAGTATGTTATTGTTGTTGTTACTTGTTCTTTGTTTATTGTTGTTTTTGCTGTTGGTTCTTTTGTTGTTATTTGGAATTGTGGGAATTGTTTTTTATTAAAACAGAATTGCATGTTGAAGTCTAAGTAGTTGTTGAGTTGTTTTTCTATTGTTTTTTTTGTTGGTATGTGTTTTTTTCCGTTGTAGTACCAGTATGCTATTTTTGAGTGTTTTGTTTTTAGTGATAGTTTTGGTGGTGTTACATACCCTCCTTGTAGCCCTATTAGTATTAGTCCTTCTTCTAGTGTTGTTGTTGCGCATTTTTCTAGAATTGCATCTAGTGGTTTGAGTTGTGTTGGTACTGCTAGTTCTTTTGCTCCTATTTTTAGAGCTCCTTGTTGGTAGAAAAATCTGAAATAAATTAAGAGTGTTGCTAGTATGAAGATGACTAGTCCTATGAGGATTATTGCTGTTAATTGTCCTCTTTTCCCTTTAACAAATAATGGTTTCACTATGTTTTTTAGTCTTTTTGAGAATTAATAAAGGTTGTTAAACTGTTTTTTAGTTAGTTTAGAGTATAATTAGAATCTACGATATCTTTCAGTTAATGGTACTTCTGTAATTACACGTATTATACATGCTGGATCTAGTTCTCTCATTGGTTCTGGTTTGTATAGTTGTGATGTTCTGTGTAGTTCTTTTAATGGTAGTAAGAGTTCTTGAACGTGTGGTAATCTCGCATAAGGAGTAAATTCTTCTATCAATTTTTCTGCTTCTGCTGCAGCTAATTTGCGATCTATAACTCTAGTTGCTTTGGTAACTAATCTAGCTAATGCATCAGCTTCTTTCATATCAAATCTTTCTTCTTGTGTTGATGTCATTTTTTCTTTGCTATTCTTCGAGTTATTTTTCTTTTTTTTGTTACTGTTTTTTTATCCCAGTTGTATCTTCTTAGTTTTGTTGTTTTCCCATAACTACAAGAACTACAGATACTTTGAATTTTATGATACGCTGTCTTTCCGCATCTTCTGCATCTTATATGGACTCTTCCTTTATTTTTCTTTTGTCCTTTTGATGCTGTTCCTTTGGTCATTGTTTCTAAGAATTTTTTATTCTGGTGATATTAGTAATATTGCATCTCCTCTGATAAAGACTGTGCCTACTTTTCTTTTTAATTCTCCATTTTCTCTTTCTTCTGCTTCATCTAAGACTGTGTTTATATGTATATCAAATGATTTTAGTTTCCCTATGTATTGTCTGTTATTTTTTAATTCTACTATTACTCTTTTATTTCTTGCTGCATTTAATGCATCTAATGGTCTGTCACTTTCTGTCATGGTATTTTTGTCCCCCTTGGAATGATTTGTATTTTTATTTTTGTGTATATTTAAGGTTTGTGGCTAATAAGCCTCTATTTTAATAATATAGCGTTGATGGTTCCTTCTTGTCCTGGTCTTGAGGTTATTTTTGCTTGTCCTTTGTCTGTTTTTATGATTGTTCCTTTTGTCATGATACTTCTTCTTGCGAAGTGTCTGTTTGCTGGGTTTTCTATTAGGCTTTCTATTTTTGCTTTGGTGTATTTTTTTGTTTTTGGACCAAATAAGTTTGCTGTTTGTGTGTTTAGGAGTATTGTTTTCTTCCCTCCTCCTGCTGTTCTCAAAGTTTTTGTTTTTCCTTTTCCGAGTTTTGTTAGTGTTGCTAATCTTCCTACTGTTCTTAACTTTTTTTTGTAGCCAGATTGATATCTGCCACCTGTTGCTTTTCTTTTGGATTTATGCTGATTTATTGCCATTTTGTGGTTGTTTTGCTTTTTAGTGGGTTTTTAAAGGTTTTGCTATCGTCTTCTGCTTCTTTGTCTTGGTACATATCTGCCGCCTTGACTTCTATTTCCTTGTCCTCTATTGCCAAATCTTCTTGGTCCTTGACTTCTTCCTTGAAATCTTCTTGGTCTTTCATTAAAACTTTGAACTCTTGGGGTGAATTTGGTTATTGGAACGCTTGGTGTTTGTAACTTCTCTATTTTTAATGTTCTATCTTGCAGGACTCTTCTAAAATTATCATAATCTTTTTCTGATACTAAAGTTATTGCTATTCCTTCTTCTCCTGCTCTTGCTGTTCTTCCTATTCTGTGTGTGTATTCTTCTGGTGTTTTTGGTACGTCAAAGTTGTAGACATGGGTGAGTAATTTTATGTCTAGTCCTCTTGCTGCTATGTCGCTTGCTACTAGGATGTGTGCTTTTTTTCCATGAAATGAGTCCATGACTTGTTTTCTTTTTGCTTGCGTTAACCCTCCGTGTATTGCTCTTGCGTCTATGCCGTTTTGGTTTAAATTATAAGTGATCAAGTCTACTGCTCTTCTTGTTCCGCAAAAGACTATTGCATAAGGAGCTTTTTCTTTTTGTAATAAGTGTACTAACAAATGGAATCTGTCTCTTATTGGTACATCATAATAGTATTGTTTTAATAAGTTTTTGTCTACTTGTTCTTTTGTTTTCAAGACTTTTGGGTCTTTCATGTGTCTTCTGGTTATGTGTTGTATGCCTTTTGGTAGTGTTGCACTAAACATTAAGGTTTGTCTTTTGTTTGGTGTTGCTCTGATGAGTATTTCCACGTCTTTTATGAATCCCATGTCTAGCATTCTGTCTGCTTCATCTAATACTAGTGTTTTTACTCTGTCTAATCTTAATACTCTTCTGTTTAACAAATCACAAGCTCTTCCTGGTGTTGCTACTATCACATGTGCTTTTGGTAATTTTCTTATTTGGTTTTCTATGGATACTCCTCCGTAGACTTCTAGTATGTTGATTTGTTTGTATTTCACTACTTTTCTGAACTCTTCTGTTACTTGTTCGCATAATTCTCTTGTTGGTACTAGGACTATTGCTTGTATGCTTTCTTGGATATTGATCTTTTCTGCTAGTGGAATGGCAAATGCTAGTGTTTTTCCTGATCCTGTGCTTGCTTGGCAGATGACATCATGATTTCCTTCTAGGAGTGGTAGTGCCTTTTCTTGTATGGGTGTTGGCTCTACTATGCGCATGTCTTTGAGTGCTTTTTTGAGACTTTCATCCTTCAAAAGCGTTGTAAAGGTTATTGTCATGTTCGTGTTCCCTTTTTTCGCTTTATAAAGGTGTGTATATTGGTAGAATAGATAGTAGGAGCCTTAAAAAACATATATGCTTGAGAATAACTGTTTATTTTTCTTTTGTTTTGGGGTTAAAACAATTTAGTATATATTCTTCTATTTTTTTTCTTCCTCTATAAATTTCCATTTTTAAGTTTGCTAATTTAATGTTTAGTTGGTTTGCAATGGCTTTGTAACTTTTTCCTTTTATTTCGTAGAGTGTTATTGCTTGCCATGTTCTTGGTTTTTTTTCTTTGAGTTTTTGCATTGCTCCACTAAGTACTTGTAAATAAGTAATATGTGCTGTTCTGCATAATTGTTTTTCTTCTTCTGTTAACATTCTTTCAAGTGGGTTTTCTTTTGGGCTTCTCAATAATGCTTCGCTCATTTGTTGTGTGTCTTGTAGTATTTCTCTTCTACTTTTTTTCCACCGATGTATTTTATCGCATTCATGACGAAATACTGTATGGATGTAGTGGTCACTTGTTTTAGTTAGAATACTTTTGCGTCCATATTTTGCTTTGTCAGAAATTTTTGTGCAGGTTTCTTGGAATGCATCCTCTGTATCAGCTCTATTAAGATATTCATATCTTCTTGCAAAATTAAATAATTGTGTGCGTAAAGCAATGACTCTATCTAAGGCTTCATCTTCTTCCAAGAATTTTTTTAGATCAAGAGTGGCTTTTATCATGTTTTTGTATTCCACTAATAAATCTATATACTCCAGAATATGCTTTAAAAAGGTTTCTCTTTTACTTTTTTAAAATTTCTGTAAAGAATTAAACATTTTTTCTAATTGCTTCTAGAATTGGTAAGTTTGCTTCTGTTGGTACATAAATTACTTCGCTTGATCCATCGTGTAGTCCTTCAACCCATCTCCATTTAATGTATTCAGAGGTTAAAGATGTTGCAATAATTCTATTTGCTTCAGCTACTCCTTCTGCTCGAATAATGTCTGCGTCTTTTTTTAGTGATGCTGATGCTTTTTCTGCTTCTGCTTCTTTGATGGCAATTTGTCGATTCCATTCTGCTTGTTTTAATTGTGCTTTACCTTCTAATTCTAGTTTATAGACTTTATATTGAGGTAGGCCCCACATTGCTAAGGCTACTATAAAAACAAATACTAGAAGACCAAAAATTAGGAATCCTACAGGAATACGTTCTTCTCTTGCCATACTAAGAGCTTATGTTTAAAAATATATAAATTCTTCTATTTTTTTTGATAACCTTTAAATAACCCTCCTCCTTCTTTAAAATTATGAAAGCTTATGATTTGGTTATAACTAGTGGCTATTTTAATCCTTTGCATAAAGGGCATGTTGAATTCTTAACGAAAGCTAAAGCTTTGGGTGAACAATTATTGGTTATTATTAATAGTGATGCGCAAGTGAAGATTAAGGGTAGTAAACCTTTTATGAAGGAAGAGGAAAGATTGATTATTATTGAAGCTTTAAAGGTTGTTGATAAGGCTTTAGTGAGTTTGGACAAAGATGGTTCGCAATGTGCAACTTTGCAAGTGTTATTAGAACAACAGAAGGGGAAGAAGTTGTGTTTTGCTAATGGTGGTGATAGGCATATTGGGGATATTCCTGAGGCTAAAATTTGTGAAGAGTATGGTGTGGAGTTAGTTGATGGATTAGGTGAAAAAATTCAGTCTAGTAGTAGTTTGTTAAAACAATGACTCTCAAACAATATGATTACGAAACCATAGCTTCATTCTATGATGTTTTAGAACTTAATGCTTCTAATAATTATGAAAAAATTAATGATTTTTTAGATGTTCTTTTCAAAAAAAGGAATGTTTCTTCAGTTTTGGATGTTACTTGTGGTACTGGTGCTCAAGCTATTGGTTTAGCTAAAAGAGGGTATAAAGTTACTGCTTCTGATTTAAGTGAGAACATGCTTGCTATTGCTAAAAAGAAAGCAGTTGATTTGCCTATTCCTTTTCATAAAGAAGATATTAAGACTGTGCAGTTAGGAACTTTTGATGCTGTTATTTCTATTTTTAATGCTATTGCTCATTTTTCTAAGGAGGAGTTTGAAGAGATTTTGGATAATCTTGGTAAGAACTTGAAGAGTGGTGGGTTGTATGTTTTTGATATTTTTAATGTAACTTTCTTTTCTGGTGGTGGGTTTGTTGAGCATGAATTTATTGATAGATCTATTGAGCATGAAGGGACTAAGTATGTTCGTTTTAACAAGAATACTTTGGATAAAGCTAAAGGTGTTATGACTGTGCACCAAAAATCTTACATTCAGAAAGGATTGGAAAAAGCTCTTGTATTGAAAGAAGATTGGGATATGCAATTGTATACTGCTGCTGAATTGAAAATGTTATTGGAGAAGCATGGTTTTAAAGTGCTTGAAACTTTTGGTGGTCCTGGAGTTGCTTTTGAAGAAGAAAAAAGTGTTTCGGTTTGGATAGTTGCTGAAAAGGTTTAAGGATTGTTTTTATTTAAGTATTCTAACAATGTTTTCCAGTTTGTAAAGACTATTGCTTGCATTCCTTCTTGTTGTGCTACTTCTACGTTTTTTGGTTTGTCGTCTATAAAGAGTATGTTTTTTGCTGGTACGCCTATTAATGATTTAAAGAGAGAAGAGGAATTGAAGAAAAAGCTATCTGGAAGGAAATAAGTCTTTAAAGTAGTTTTTATGAAGTTTCTTTTCTTTTCTATATTCTTTGACTAATTGTAAAGTTTTAGTTTCTGTTTTTTCAGATACTCTTGCGTTGTAGATCATTTGAAACTTAAACGTACTGAGTAGTGATTTTGTCATCTCAGTTATTTCTTGCATAATTTTACTTTCTGCTTTATTAAATAAAGAACGGTCTAGAATTGCAGTAACCTCTTTTTGCATACTTGTAGTTTGTGGCATTTTGATATTTAAGCTTTCTTATGATATAAGAGTTGTTTATAAACTTTTCAGTAAAACCAAAACCTTTATATACCACCTCTTCTCTTCCTTTATAAATATTGTCATACTTTAACCTATACTTGCTTAAAACATCTTTGGGGGACCTAAAACATGTCATCTTATGTAAAAAAGTGTTCTGAATGCGGTAGCATTAATTTGATGATTAATAAGGATAAAGGGGAAGTTATTTGTCGTGATTGTGGCTTAGTTATTGAAGAGCGTATGATTGATTTTGGCCAAGAGTGGTCTGAGTTTGATTCTGAGCAGTCTGAAAAGAGAAGAAGAACTGGTGCTCCTATGACCTACACTAGGTACGATCGTGGTTTAGGTACTGATATTGGTCAAAAAGGTGACATTTTCAAGCTCCAAGGTAAGGGTATGTCTAAATTCTTCCGTTTAAGAAAATGGCAATATCGTATTTCTACTGCTATTGAACGTAATCTTAAATTAGCTTTAGCTGAATTAAAAAGAGTTGCTTCTTACTTAAAACTCCCTAAATCTGTTGAAGAAGAAGCTTCTAGAATTTACACTATGGCTGTTCAAAGAGGTTTAGTTCGTGGTCGTTCTATGGAGTCTGTTGTTGCTGGTGCTTTGTATGCTGCTTGTCGTCGTCATGAAGTTCCTAGAACTTTGGATGAGTTGTCAGAGGCTTCTAGTATTGACAAAAAAGAAGTTGGTCGTACTTATCGTTTCGTTACAAGAGAGCTTGGTATTAGAATTCTTCCATCTAATCCTGTTGACTACATCCCTCGTTTTGCTTCTGCTTTAAAACTTAATCCAGAAACACAATCTAAGGCTGTTGAAATTTTGGAAATGGCTGAAAATTCTGAATTAACTTCTGGTAGAGGTCCTACTGGTATTGCTGCTGCTTCTTTATATGTTGCTGCTTTATTGAATAACGAAAAACGTACACAAAGAGAAGTCGCAGACGTTGCTGGTGTTACTGAAGTTACTATCCGAAACCGTTATAAAGAGTTGTTCAAGAAGCTTAACTTAAAAGATCAAATGAAAGAGAAGGAAGAACAAGAAGAAAAACAAAAATAATTGGTGATGCACTATTTTTAAAAAAGTATTTTCAAAAAGTTGGAGGGGTGTTTTCAAGAACCCTGTTCTCTTTGTTCCTGATGTTGTTTTAGTTGTTTTGAATGTTTTTGTAGTTTATACTTCTTTGGTTAAGACTGGTCTGTTTGATTTATTAACTCAGGCTAATACTTTGAAGTCTGAGGCTGCTGTTGCTGAGTTTTTGCGTACTACTGTTTTTCAGTTCTTAAAAGATAATGTAAATACTCTTTTACTTTATGGTATTATAGCTGTTCTTCTCTCTTTCATCTTCCTCTCTTGGGCTCGGTCTGTGCGTTTTGGTTTGATGAAAGATCTCCTCTTGAAGAAAAAGGTTTCTTTAGGTAATTCTTTCAAGTATATTAAGCTCTACTTTTGGCGTTTTGTTAAACTGCAACTTATTGCTATGGCTTTGTGGTTTGTTTTAGCTTTTGTTGGATTGTTCTTTGCTGGTTTGTTAGTTAAGGTTATGCCTGCTTTAGTTGTTCTCATGATTCTTTTCTTCCTTTTAGGTCTTGCACTTTACTTTGGGTTATTCTTCAGTAAACAAATTCTTGTTCTTGACAATAAATCTGCTTGGGATGCTATCAAGCTTTCTGTTCAATTATTTAAGAAAAAGAAGTGGTTTGTTCTTAAGACTTTTCTTGTTATTTTTGTTTCTATAGTTGTTTTAAATATCTTGACTAATGTTATTCAAGCAGCTCGTTTGTCTTTTGTTGGTGACTTAGTTGCAATTGTAATTCTTATTGCTCTTGGTTTGTGGATGAGTTTGTTCACTTTGGATATTTATAAACAAAAAGCTAAAGTATGATAAAGTAAACTCCTGATAACATGATTAAACATGCTATGCTCTTCACTAATAATCTTGATTCATGAAAGATTTCTCCTCCTATGATTGTTGTGAATAAACTGCCTAGTCTTCTTAATGCTATGATTAGTGCTAAGTAGGTTGTTGGCATTGCTAGTACTGTGAAGTATGTTATGTTTGAAATTAAAGTAGTTATTACTACTAGTATTACTAGCCACCCGTTTGTTTTAAGGACATAAATGATGTCTTGCATGCCTTGGTATTTCACGAATTGTAATAGCAAAGTATTTATGCTTGCAAAAAAGAAGAGAAAAAAGAGTACTGTCCAAGAGTCTGTTTTGTTGATGGCTATTCTGGTGACTAAGTGTACTATGCCTCCTATGAGTAAAGAGAAGACTATGAAGTGCATATATTTTCCTTTGAAAAAGGAGAATGGTCTTAAGAGGTTTGCGTGGTTGATTGCTGCTTCTAAAAAATAGCCTCCTCCTACTATGAGTGCTATGCCTAGTCCGTTAATCCAACTAATTTTTTCTCCTAAGAAAAAGAAGGCTAGGATTAATACTACTAATGGACTTATGTTTCTGAAGGGTTCTACTATGGATACTTCCATGTGTTTATAGGCTTTTATAAGTAATAGCCAGGAGGTTACTGCGATTAAGCTTAGAACATAAATGAGTAAGAGTGTTCCTCCGCTAAGGGTAAAAGTTACTTTTGATGTGAAGGGAAGTAAGAGTATGACTGTTAATAAACAAAAGACTGTTAAGTATTCGCTTGAGTGTTCTTTAAACAAAACTTTTTTTTGTACTATATGTGTTACTGTCATAAATGCTGCTGATAGTAGTATTAAGACGTACCATTCAATGATTGATCACCTCCTTTATAGTTTGTGTACGTAAAAGTCTTTAGCGCAGATAGTATTTTTAAAGTATTTTTTTGCTTCTTTTAATAATGGTGTTGTGCTGTTGTATCTTTGGCTAAAATGCATTAGGATTAATTTTTTTACTTGTGCTTTTTTTGCTAGTTGTCCTGCTTGTTTTGCTGTTAAATGTTTCCATGCTTTGCTTTTTTCTCTTAGTTCATCTAAGAGTGTTGCTTCACAAATGAGTACATCTGCGTTTTTTGCTAGTTTTATTATGTTTGTGCATACTCCTGTGTCGGTTACTAAAGTTATCTTTTTCCCTTTGATTACTTTGGTTGCTTCTTTTGCTTTGATTGTTTTCCCTTTCCACTTAATGTTTTTCCCTTCTTGTAATTTTTTTAATATTGGGTTTTTTTGTAATCCATATTTTTTTAAGTAGGTCATGTTCATTTTTCTTTTGTCTTTTTCTATGAATGAGTATCCTACTACTGGTGTTGTGTGGTCTAGTGGTAGTACTTCTATTTTGAAGTCTTTTGTTTCATAAATTACTCCTTTGCTTACTTCTTTGACTTGTATGTCTATGCTTGTTTGTTTGACATAAAGGTCTCGCATTTTTTTGTAATAGGTTTTCGTGTTTTTTGGTCCATAGATTTGTAATTTTTTTGTTATTTGGTTTTTGTAGTTTGCATGTCCCATGGTGAGGAGGAGTCCTGGTAGGCCAAAAACATGATCTCCGTGTAAGTGGCTTAAGAGTATGGTGGTTATTTTTGCCGGGCTTAATCCTGCTAGTTTCATTTGTCTTTGCGTTCCTTCTCCACAGTCAAACAGGAAGTGTTCACTCTTGTAATCAAATGCTATCCCTATGGGGTTTCTGTCTTTGGTTGGGAGCATGGATCCTGTCCCTAAAAATGTTATTTGCATGATGAATAACAAACACAAAGCTTTTTAAGTATTTTCCGATTGGTTAAAGTATGGTAAAAACAACTAAGAAAGTGAAGAAAGAGAAACCTAGTAAGACTCCTCTTAAAAAAGTAAAAGGTGTTTTGGCTAAAGAATTTGTTTTTGCTGAGGATAATAATGAGTCTCGTGCTCTCTACAATCAAAGTCGTTTTGGTGAGCCTAAGGATGGGAAGTTTACTTATTCTCTTTGTGAAGGCTTATTTTTATTAGAGAAGAAAAAAATGACTTTAACTGACTCTAAAAAGGCTAAGGTTTCTGTTGACTTATTTATCAAACGTGCTAAAAAGGTTGAGCCGAATTTTTGGATTCGTTATTGTGCTTTTCGTGACATGCGTTCCCGCGGTTATATCGTTAAAACTGCTTTGAAGTTTGGTGCTGATTTTCGTGTGTATGATCGTGGTGTCAAACCTGGTGAAGATCATGCTAAGTGGATTCTTTACCCAGTACATGAAGGTGAAGTTATGACTCTGTACGAATTTAGTGCTAAGAATCGTGTTGCTCACTCTACGAGAAAAAATTTGTTGTTAGCTATTGTTGATGGCGAGGGTGATGTTACGTATTATTCTATTGCTTGGACCAGGCCTTAATTGTTTCTAGGTTTTCTTTTGCTTGTAATCTTTCTACTGTTCTTTCTAATTGTGCTATTCTTCTTAGTAACATTTTATGTTCTTGTTCTAATATGCTTATGTCGCTTCTCACAAAATGAAAGGAATTTTTCACGTTTTGTTCTACTATTTTTGCTTGATTCATAGTATCTCTTTTTCTCTCTTTTCTCTTTATAAATCTTCCTATTATTTACTACTTTATAGTTACATAGAATAGAGTGGTTCTTCTTTTCTTAAGAGTTTTAGTAGAGCAAAACCAACCACATATAAGTTTAAAAACGTCCTCATCTTTTTCCCTGTATGTCTTCCTTAAAAGAGCAAGTATTATCTTTTGTTCAAGCAAAAGGACCAGTATTACCAGTACAAATCAATAAAGAAATTGGTCGTGATTCTTTTTTTTCAGGAGCTATTTTGTCTGAGTTAGCTGGAAGTAAAGAGCTCAAAATAAGCAAGGCAAAAATTGGAGGAAGCCCAGTCTATTTCATAAAAGGTCAAGAAGCAAAACTAAGCATGTTATATGATGGTCTTGCTATGAGAGAAAAAGAAGCTTATAATTTGTTAAAAGAAAAAAAAGTAATAAAAGATCGTGAAGTAAATCCTGGTATTAGAGTTGCTCTAAGAGAAATTAAAGATTTTGCTATTCCTCTTAAAATTATGAGAGGTGATCATCAAGAAATTATTTGGAAGTGGCATTTACTCTCTGACCAAGAAGCACAAACACTCTTTAAACCAACTCCAATTCCTGAAGTAAAACCTCAAAAAGTCATAACACCGCAACCACAAAAAGTGCCCCAACAAACTCTTGCTATAAAAGAACAACTAAAAAAACCAAAAGCAACTCCTCAAAAGATTAATTTCTTACAAGATATTGCTCAATATGTTAAGCAAAACAACTTACGTATTATTGAAGAGACTATGGTTAGAAAAAACAGAGAGTTTGACTTAATAGTCTCCATCTCTTCAAATATTGGCAATGTAGAGTACTTAATTAATGCTAAAAATAAAAAAACCTTAAATGAGGCTGATTTAACTCTTGCTTACCAAAAAGGGCAATCAAAAAAACTCCCAGTTATCTTATTAACGAATGGTGAATTAACAAAAAAGGCACGTTTGTACAGGGAAAAGAATTTAAAAGGGTACGTGCTTCTAAAAAAGTTATGAAAAGAAATATAATGTTCTTAGCATTCTTCTTACTCACTATAAGTAGTGTAAGTGCAACAGCAGAGTCTATTTATGACTATCTCCAAGAAGTAGACCAACAATATTTCTTAGTGCTTGGCCTCAATGGTAAAGGTGGTGATAGTCTTGCTGCTATTGATGTTGCTGTAAGTATTAAGAAATTTAATCGTTTTAGTTTAGATATAGAAACTGTTATTGAAGGTGAAATCAACAAAGAATTCAATAAAATCTTAGTAGGACACCCTTGTGATAATAGTTTAATTGACTTAAGTTGTGAAGAGTGGCCTTACAAAAAGGGTGAAGCTGTTATTATGGTACAAGGTAATGATTTAATTATTGCTGGAACTACTGTTGATGATACTAGAAAAGCTGCAAAAATAATTGCTAATTATCCAAAACATAGTATTCTCAAAAAAGAGCTTAAAGTTGTGGTTACAGGAAAAGGAACTAAGCCTGAAGGATTACAAAAAGCTAAGTCTAAGGAAGAGTTTGTTTGTGGTGATTTAGTTTGTGATCCTGGAGAAAGTCAGTCTTGTTTTATTGATTGTGCTGAATTAACTTGTTTTGATATTTGTAAGCAAGAAGGGTTTAGTAATGCTGCTTGTAGAGATAAGAAATCTCATCCTAAAGTTCCTTCTTGTCTTGAGAATGAAATAGATAGGGGTCAAGGGTATTGTGCAAAGACTAAGGTGTGTTGTTGTGAAAAAAATCAACGTAAAAAACCTGTGCAAAAGGAAACAACTGAATTACCAAATGAGTTGTCTATTCGCCAAGAATTAAAAGGTTCTTTCAGTGCAGCTTTCATTTTTATTATCGTAATTGCTACACTTGGTATTAGTGCTATTCTTCTCTTAAAAAAACGAATACATTAAACTAAGAATGCTGTAAATAATTAGACTCAAAAACAAAATTTCTATTCCTGTAAATGTTGGAAAAGTTTGTTGTGTAACTACTGTTGTGGTATTTTTACAGTCAGCTGCAAAAGTATTTTTTGCTACTTGAAGGATAAATGCATAAGCTTCTTGTGCTGCTTTTTCTGGAATTTCTTCATCTCTGGTTTCTAACCATTTTTCCCATGTTTTTCCTTGTTCTGTCGCTTCTAAAAACTTTTGATGCAATACATATGTTTCACTAAGTGTTGCACAGTTGCTGTATAAATAATGTTGATCTGCTTGTTTTTCATAGGCTGCGTGGTCTTTTGAAGATTCTTTTTTGATATTGTGTGGTGCTGCAAAGGAATCACTTATGTAATGACTTGCTACACCAAATGCATAGCTTGCATTACTATACTTTTTTCCTTCTAATGCTTTCTTTGTTTCTGTTAACCAATAGAGTGTTTTGTTGTAGCTTGGTGGATAATGGTGTAATCTGTTATCATGAAAATCTCTGTCCGGTGCTAAAGACCCATTCATTAATGCCGCTACATCAAGAAATGGTATAAATCCTCCTTCTAAAGAGTAATAGGCACTTTCTACAAGTTTTGAATGTGTTTGCCAGTTCCACCCCACAAGTAAGGGGAAAAAAAGAATTACTACAATGATTTTCTTCATACACTAAGAGTTTTTTTCTTTTTTAAAGAGGTTTGTAACTTTTTTCAGTTTTTCTCCTGTTTTTTCCGCAAGATGTCCGACTTCTTTTTTGATGTGTTCTTCAATATTTTTTACTTGTTTGTATTTTGCTAATCTTTTTTCTTGTTTTTCTTCTTCTTTCTTTTCTTCTTGTTTTTCCAAAAACTTTTCAGCTTCTATTGTTGCTGGAATAAGCCATTTAAAGATTTTAAAGAATAACTTTACTATTAAAAATATACAGAATGCTGTGACTAAGGTTATTCTATCTAAAGGTACGTTTGAATAAACAAGAACTATGCTGACAAAAGAGACTACATTTACTGTTATTGATGAACTCAAAAAAAAAGCGAACTTTTTTGGTAAAGAATGTCTAAAGTCTACTAAAAGTAAAACAAAAGCATACAAAAATACTCCTAAAACTAAGAGTGATTTATAAAAGGGAGTTCCGGAAAAGAGTCGTAATTCAGCGTAAGTAAATGTTTGGTAAATATAATGCAACAAAGTTACGGAAACAAAAATAAGTACTATAGAATTTCCATAAGCAGTATTCCATCCTAATTCTTCATCTTTATGTCTGCCAAAATAAGTTTGTACTAAAAAGAGGGTAATCAACAAAGGAGCTACTAGCCAAAGCATTTCAAGGTTATCTGTTGGTGCTTTTATGATGTCTAAAAAACGGGGATAAATAGAGTCTCTGAAGTAGGGATAAATAATGTCTACGATATACAAATGAATAATATCATACCAAGTTACTGCTGCTATTGCTCTTCACCTCTAGAGGATAAAGGTTTAAGAATTTATATAAGCTTTTTGTAAAGAAACCTTTTTAAAGCAACTCTTGTCTTACTTCTTTTATGTCTCGGTAGCTTAGCCTGGTTTGAGCGCATGGCTGTTAAAGTTATATAGAAACCATGAGGTCGGAGGTTCAAATCCTCCCCGGGATTAGACGCAGGAAAACCTGCTCTAACGGGAAACGTACCTCAAGCTCTACCGAGCTTTTTTCTTTTTTTTCTTTTTTTACAGATTCTTTCTAATGCAGTTAATTCTAATTCTCCTTCTAAAACTGCTTGTCTTTCAGGAGTTGTTGAAAAAGGGATATATTTACCAAATTGTTTATATAACTCATATTTAGATAAGTGTTTGATATTGTTTAACTTCCATTCTTCTATAATTTTTACTGCTCCTTTTTTTGGAATAAGTATTCTGCCATAAGTAGGGAATAATTTAAACTTATGATGAATGTTGTGTTTATCTAAAATATAGTGAATTTGTTTCATCAACTTGATTGAAGACATAGAACCACTTAAGCGATATTTTTGCAAAGAAAAGTCTGTATCAAATATTCCAACTAGACAATTTTTTTGTAAATTAAAATTGTTCATAATTTTTTGTGGAATAGTAATATCTGTTTTCTTTCCTATAGGCAAGCCAAGGGTTTTGTTTTTAAACAGTACCAATGCTTTTGATTTACAAAGTGTTGCTATTGAATTTTTCTTTTCTCTCCGAGCAAAATTAGGGATGATATTATACAGTTCTTTTACTAAACTTGTTACATGTTCTTCGTGGTATTGAACCTCATTAATCAGGTCTCCGTGAAAGCTACAATGATATGATAAACCACTACCATCTTTATGTGTTTCTACAAATAGATTTCCATCTCCTATATGAATTCCAGTTTCTTCAGCTAATTTCTCATCAATTTCAGAAGGTAATTTAATATTTCTTTTGATATCCATCCAAGAAGGAGTTATATCTTGATAGTTCTGGGCTGGAAAAAATTTATCTCGTAATTTCTTTGAACTACCAAAATTATATCTAACTGTCGAATCACTACAATATCCAGCAATCCATGCTGTTACATCTGTATGAATATCTTTAAATAATTCATATTGAATCTTTGCAGCTTCCATTAATCTTTGCTTTGAATCTTTTATTTTTCTGATTCTTTTTATTTCACTTTCATCTATCTTGAGGTAGTTTATAGGGATGTTAAATCTGTCTTCTTTAAGTAATTTTTTCCATTTACGTTTTATCTTCTTCATTAAATTTAAACAAAAAATAATCTTTATAAACAAATGGAGGGTCTTTGAGAAGTAAGAATTGTTTACAGCGCCTAAATGCTTAAAAATGGCTGAAAAGTTTACGAATAAATTGAAATCTTTCCGGCTTTTTTATTATTTTATAGAACCAAGCTAGCAGAGACTCTTCAATCCAAACTGGAAACATTTATATATTCATTCTAGAGAATTTAAAGTCTACGGGCCCGTGGCTTAGTCTGGTAGAGTACATGAGCTTATTATATGAGTTCAGCTCAGTCGACTGATAACCAAACTTCGTCAGATATCGAGTGTGTTCAAAAAGCACCGATAAAGGTCGGCGGTTCAAATCCGCTCGGGCCCATCATCTTTATATATCACCTCTTTTAGAATTTATCTACAACATGAGAAGAAAATTGCGTCGTTTGAAAAGGAAAGTTCAAGAGCATGCTACTCCTAAGAAGATTGGAATTACTTTTGGTGTTATTGTTCTTGTTGTTCTTGCTGTTTTTTTGATTAATACTCCTTCTTCTAAGTCTTTTGAAGTTACTGAGGTTGACGTGATAAGTTTGTCTAACGTGCATGCTTCTAAGATTAGTGTTAAGGGTGTTATGTTGGGTGATTCTTTAGAAACTGTTATTGCAAAGATTGGACATCCTGATCAACAACGTTTATTTCCTCCTAATATTATTAATATTGAGTATGGTAAACAACTTGGATTAAAAGAAACTGGTATTATTATTCATTTTGTTGATGATGCAGTTAAAAGAATTACTTTGAAAAAACCTTTTAATGAGTTTTTGGTTGGAAAGACTAAGATTGCTAATTCTAAGACTGAAATTTTGAATGCTTTGGGTGTTCCTGATAGTATAGAAAAAGTTCCTGTTTCTCAAGGTTCTGCTTTATTGATGAATCTCTACTCTTTTGAAGATCGTGGTATTGAAATTCTTGTAAGAAAACAAGAACAGAATGCTGTATCTTTTGTTGCTTAAGTGATTTCAGCACCGTTTTCTATGTCTTGTTCTGGTTGTAATAAGACGCATGTATTTTTTTCTTCTATTCCTGCTGCTAAGAGCATGCCTTTTGATTCTATTCCTCTCAATTCTTTTGCTGCTAGGTTTGTGAGTACTATGATTTTTCTTCCAAGTAAATCTTCTGCTTTATAATGGTCTTTTAATCCTGATACTATTTTCCTTTCTTCTGTTCCTATGTCTACTGTTATTAAGTAGAGTTTGTCTGCATTAGGATGATCTTCTACTTTTTTTATTTCTCCTACTCTTAAATCCAGTTTTTGCCATTCATCAAAGCTTACTTCTGTCATTCTATTTTTTCAAAAAGGTGTTCTCCTTTTTTAATTTTTCCCCCGCTTTGGAGTAAGTCTACTTTTGCTTCTTTCAGTGTTCCTTTATGTCTTCCTAGTTGTTGATTGATTTTTTCTGTTGTTTCTGGGATAAATGGTTCTAAGACTACTGCTATGATCCTTAATGAGTCTACTATTGTGTACAAAATATTTTCTTTCTTTTCTGCTTCCCAGGGTTTTTTGTCATTGATGTATTTATTTACTTCATTTACATATTTCCAAATTTCTGAGAGTGCATTATGTAATTCATACTTTTCCATATATTTTTCTATTTTATTTAACTCAAATGGTAATTCATTTTTTCCTTTTGGCACTTTCCCTTTACAATACTTTTCTACTAAGGTTAAACTTCTGCTTAACAAATTTCCTAAGTCATTTGCTAGTTCATTATTTAGTCTATTTTTTAGTGCTTCTTCTGAGAAATCTCCATCTTCTCCAAAAGGAATCTCTCTGATTAGGAAGTAACGGAGTGCGTCTGCTGGATACCTCTTTATTATTTCTAGTGGGTCTACTACATTCCCTAAACTTTTACTCATTTTTTTCCCTTCTTTGTCATTGATGAATCCATGTATGAGTACTTTTGGCTGCTCGATATTATTTGCGTAAAGTAAAGAACTCCACAGGAGCGTGTGATGCCAACTTATATCATACCCAATTACATGCTCTGCTGGCCAAAATGTTTTATACTTCTCTCCTGGATAATCAACTGTTGTTAGATAGTTCATGAGTGCTTCCGCCCAAATTGAAACAATAAATTTTTTATCTAGAGGATAGGGGACCCCCCATGTAACTTTTTTTCTTGTTAAACAAAAATCTCTAAGTGGTTCTTTTAATCTATTAAGTATATCATTCTTTCTTTTTGCTGGCACTATTGAATTTTTAGTGTTTGTAAAGTGTGCTAAGAGCTGTTCTTGGTATTTACTCATTTTGAAGAAATATGCTTCTTCTTCAAGAAATTCTGTCTTTTTTGTTGTATGTGTTGGGCAATATTTTCCGTTAAGTAATTCTTGTTCTGTAAGATAAGTTTCACAATCAGAGCAGTAGTATCCTGAGTATTTGTCCTTGTAAATATCTCCTTTTTCTTCTAATTTTTCAATAAGTTGGTATACTACTTTTTTGTGTCTTTCTTCTGTTGTTTTAATGAAATCATCATAAGATATATTGTAGCTTTTACATAATTGTAAAAATAATTTTTCCATTTCTTTAACATATTCTTCAGGAGATTTCCCTGCTTGTTCTGCACACTTTGCTATTTTACTTCCATAACAATCTAATCCTGTTGAAAAATGTACTTTTTCCCCTTTAAGGCGATGCCATCTGGCAAGAACATCACAGAGTATTTTCTCATACATATGTCCCGCGTGCGGCGGACCCGAAGGATAGTCCACAGCACTTGATATGAAAAATGTTTCTTCTGTCATGAACAGAGAATGAAGGAGTAAGTTATTTAAGCCTTACCATTCGTGGTGCTTCAACAGGTTTCTCGCATAGAACACATTCTTGCCTTTCTTCGCTTCGCTTATTGTATACCTTCCTAACAATAGTTCTTTTTCTGGTTTTGTTAAGGTCCTTCTCCTTATTTGTCTTAATCCTTTCTTTGTTTTTCTTTCTTCTTCTACAAAGATTCTTTCTCTGAGTTTTTTATAGAATCCTACTGCTTGTGCTGAGGGTAAGGCGAATGGTTGGAGTATTACTCTTCCTTGTCTTTTATGTTCTTTTTGTGTTATTGCCATGTATGCTGCTATTTCGTGTGGGCAAAAATGGTCTATGAGTTCTGCTCTGCCAAAGGTTACTTCTCCCCAGAATTTTTGTTCGCATCCAGTATGCCTATTCCCTTTCTTCACACCACCTGTATGTCCTTCTGTTTCTATGTTTCTCCATGCACTTAATTGGTGCTCATTATTTTCTGTTGGTACTCCTACAAATTTAAAAATATACTTTTCGTCTGTTGTTCTTGAGGGTATTTCTACTGCAAATGTTCTGCCGTGTTGTGGTGATTCTTTTTTACTCCAGTATCCTTTGCTTACTTTGATTCCTTCTCTAATTTCGTTTGCAAAATAAAATATTCTTGCTGCTTCTAAACAGTCTACTAACAATACTTTTTTTCTTTTTTGGTTGTCTGTTGTTCTCCATTCATAACCACTTACATAATCATCTATTGTTGCATCTTGGTAAACTTTGTTTCTTATTCTTGTTGGTCCTGTTTGTGGATTTCTTAGGTGTCTTGGTAATTGTACACTTTTTCCTCTTTTCATCCAGTTTTGTTGACTGTAAAATCCTGGTGGTAATGCTAGTGTTCTTTCTGGTATTATGAGTACTTTGTCTTCTGGTAAATTGTCTACTCTATGTACTAAGTTTTGTTTGTGTGTTTCGTAGACTGCTGTTCTGTCTTCTAGTGCTGCTGTTAATGTTTGGTTTCCAAAAAATGTTTTTCTTTTCATGGTGATTTTTTTGTAGTAATTTAATAAAGAACGTATTAAAAGAAAGCTTCGTATGTGCCCTAAGCAGCAAGTCCAAGATAAATTATACCTCCAGCTGCTTCTATGCTTAATGCACTTAAGTCATAGAGTGTTCTTCCTATTGGGTCATAAGAATCGTGTTCTATTCTTCTTGAAACATGTCTAGTGATTGATGTAGGAACAAGAAGTAAGTCTAATGTTTTGAGTACTTTGTTTTGAGGTTGTCCAGTTATTTTTTTTACAATTCTTCGTATTTCTCTTTTACTAAGTGGATTCTCTCCTCCTTCTTTCATTCTTCTCCCAGCTTCTTCCATGCTAATTGGTTCTCTTTTGGCTTTTTCAGCACGAAGTTTATCCCAAAAATCATCTAAATTTGGATCATCTTTTGTCATTAGTATTCCTCATAATATGTTATAACATATAGTTTCTAAGAGTTATTTATAAGTTTTCCTATTTGATAAAGCGCTGCCACCGGGATTCGAACCCGGGTCTTCAGATCGAGAACCTGAAATGCTAGACCGGACTACACTATGGCAGCGTATCGAACTGGTAGCCCCACCAGGATTTGAACCTGGGTTTCGAGGCCCAGAACCTCGCGTCATCGACCGCTAAACCATGGGGCTAAGGAATTGTTTTAATCTTTTCTTGTGTTTTTCATTGGAAAATCCCACTTCTTTTAAATACTTTGTTATTTCCTTTTGTCTAGAGAGATAAAAAACGTTACAATTTGTTATTCGCGAAGGGTTGAATCCTAATTTTATAAACCCTTCTCTTGTTGAATAAAGTAATTTTTGGTTGAAATTTTTAAAATTTATTCTTAATAAGTGGGGATCTCTTTTTGACATCTGATGAATACAACCATCTGTATCTATTAATCCTCTTAAGCAGGCTCTCAGGTAATCTTTATTTTCATTTATCCACCTTGGAATTGTAACTTGTGTAGCTAATTTATTTCCATTTTTAAGGCCGGCATTTTCCAAGAAGCCTACCAATTCCTTGCTGTGTATATTTAATACCAAAGCTTTTTTATTTTTTGGCATATAGTTTTTAACTTTTAAACTAAAGAGTTTTTCAAATAATGGTTTAACATAATTAATCAAATGGTCTCTGTCATCTTGGGAGTGGCCAACTATTCTAACACTATATCCTTTTATTTTATTTTTATACTTTGCAATGTTTAAATTGCCATCTCCAAGTATTACTCCTATTAGTTCTGCAAGTTTAGTTGATTTTTTTGGTTTAGTTATTGTTTTTGTAGATCCATAAGAATTTTTTCCGCCTTTAGATTTTCCCCAATTGTCTTCGTATTTTTGAGTAATCTCTTTGGAATATTGTCTTTTTTTGTCTAATTTTATATAAATATGCTCTGGGAGGAGTAATTCTTCTCGATACCATGGGAGAAGTGCACCTCGTTTTACGTTAAGATAGGCTGCTAGTTCATCCCAAGTAAATTTTTTCTTTTGTTTAAAAGTTAAAATAAGTTCTTTTTGCTTTGATTTCTTAAATTTGAGCCTCATATCTTTTCATAAGATTTTGGACTTTATAAATTTATTGCTAGACCACTACACTACAGGACTATAACTTCTTGCTTTTCCACGAATATTTATAAAGGTTGACTTTCTTTCTTTTCCTATGGGATTAAGACAACCAAAATCTATGGATGAGTGTGTTTACTTTACTTTGCGCACTGATAAATCTAAATCTAAAACTAAAACTTGGGTGTTTAAAGAACAATGTACTAAGTGTAAGGATGGTTTGATGGGGAAGCCTCGTGATCCTAAAACTGGGAAACCTAAAATTCGTGCTTTGGAATATACTTGTTCTAAATGTGATTATATTGTTGAAAAGAAAGAATATGAAGCTACTTTAACTGCTAATATTGAGTATACTTGTGCTTGTGGTTTTTCTGGTGAAGTTCAAATGCCTTTCAAAAGAAAAAAGATTAAGATTTTTGATGAAGAAGATCAAAAAGAAAAGTCTGCTGATGCTTTACAATTTGTTTGCGAAAAATGTAACAAAAAAATTAATGTTACTAAAAAGATGAAGTAGTGTTTATTATGTCCTCTGCTAAATTTGAAACATTAAAGAACGGTGAACTTCTACATTTTTCTGTTGGTGCTTTAATTGAAAAAGATGGAAAATTCTTATTGATTGATCGTAATCTCCATCCTTTTGGGTTTGCTTGTGTTGCGGGTCATGTTGATGAAGGAGAATCTCCTGAAGTTGCTTTAGAGCGTGAAGTAAGAGAAGAGTGTGGTTTAATTGTTGAAAGCGCTAAATTAGTAGTTGAAGAGGAAGTTACACAAAAAAATAAGTGTACATATGGTGTTGAACAACATAAATGGTTTGTCTTTTCTTGTACTGTTTCTGGTGACTTAAAAACTAATGAGCGAGAAGTAAAGTCTAGTGGTTGGTACACTCCTACTGAAATTAAAGAATTAAAAGTAGAACCTGTTTGGAAGTATTGGTTGCAAAAGTTGGCAATAATTTGAGTTTTAGAAAGCTTTTTAAATAGTAGTTTTAAGTTTCTTTTTACAATGACTTTAATTGAAAATCCTGTTCCATCTACAAATAACAATCTTGTTGAAAAACTCTATACTTTTGGAGGGTTTGTTATAAGAAAAAATCATACTGTTGGTACTCGTATTAGAAATACTGCTATTGCTTTATTGAATTATGAGGGTCCTATAGAAAGCACTCCTCTTGAAGATCTTGGAAAAGTTCAAGGTGTTACAAAAACACATCTTCCTTATCTTGCTCGTATAATTGCTGGAGAAGAATTTGAAGTGATAGCAAAATCTATCTTAAGAACAAATTTTGATAGTAAAAGAAGATTTTAGCTCATTTACTTGCTAATTTTATGTCTGCTCTTTTAATTGTTTTTCTTCCTGAGTGATTTGCAAATTTCAGTGCTTGCATGCCTATTTCTGCTGCTTTATCTTCTAATACTTCCCTTAGTGCTTCTTTTGCTTCTTCTGATACTCTTGGTGCTCCTGCTTTCTTCAATAACTTTTCCATTGCTGCTACAGGTAATATATTGCTTCTGGCCATGGTTGTTGCCTCCTTGATAAAGTGGGTAAAAAATTCTTTATATATAAATTTATGCTTTTTTTTAGAACTTTTTCTTGTTTTAAGTATAAAATAGCTTTTTTTCCTTATTTCAAGCTTTTTTAGTTCTATATGCTTAAGTTGCAAAAGCTTTATAAACCCTTTACTGCTCAAAATTCTATTCACTAGATGAATCTAGTAATAGGAGTAAATCACACCATTACCTTTGTTTCAAAGGTTTTGATGGTTTCAGTCGCTTTACATTGTTTGGCGTTTTGCATCGAAAGTCATGAGATGCTCTGATTCTAGATATGGTTGATTAATATTTCAAAATATGGGTGGAGCAAACAGATTACACAAACCGCGTAGGGGGAGCATGCAGTTCTGGCCCCGTAAACGTTCAGCGAAAGCTGTACCTACTATTGGTAGTTGGGCTCCTTTGGACACTTCTAAACTTGCTGGCTTTGTCGGATATAAAGCTGGAATGACTCATGTTGTTCTTCGCGACAACAATCCTAAATCTTTAACGAAAGGACAATCAGTAACAATTCCTGTTACAGTGATTGAATGTCCAACTTTAAAACCTCTTTCTCTTCGTTTTTATTCTCGTTCTCTTGGTGTTTTATCTTTAACTTCTGAAGTGTTTGCTGAAAAATTAGATAAAATGTTTAAGAAACCTAAAAAAGAAGGAAAAGTTCCTGAATCTTTTGATGAAGTAAGATTAGTTATTTACACTCAACCTAAAACTACTGGATTAAGTAAGAAAAAACCTGATTTATTAGAATTACAAGTTGCTGGAAAAACAAAAGAAGAGAAATTAAAAACTGCTCAAGAATTATTACAAAAAGATACAAAGATTTCTGAAGTGTTTAAAGAAGGTCAATACCTTGACGTACATGGTGTTACTAAAGGGAAAGGTTTTCAAGGTACTGTTAAAAGATTTGGTGTTAAAATTAGACAACATAAATCTGAAAAAGTAAAACGTGGTGTTGGTAACTTAGGTTCCTGGACTCCTAAAAAGGTTTCTTTTCGTGTTCCTCAGCCTGGAAAGATGGGCTATCATAAACGTACTGAATACAACAAATGGTTAATTAAAGTTGGTGATAAACCTGAAGATGTTAATCCTAAAGGTGGATTCATGCAATATGGATTAGTAAAAAATGAATATGTATTAATCAAAGGTTCTATTCCTGGTCCTGCAAAACGGGCTATTGTTTTAACTGAACCTCTTCGCACTTTAAAGAAACAAGAAACTCCTGAAGTAACTTACATTAGCACGGAGAGTAAACAATAAAATGGTAAAAGCTACTTTATTCTCTATTGATGGAAAAAAAGGAAAGGCTGTTGATTTACCTAAACAATTTAGTGAAGAACATCGTCCTGACTTAATTAAACGTGCTCATTTAGCTTTACAGACTAAACTTATGCAAGCTTATGGTGCTTTCCCTGAAGCTGGAAAGCGTGCTTCTGCAGATTTACCTCGTAGAAGAAGAAAGTATAGAACTTCTTATGGTCATGGTATTTCTCGTGTTCCTAGAAAAGCTACTTGGAAGCGTGGTACTCAATTTGGTTGGTCTGGTGCTGTTGCTCCTGGTACTGTTTCAGGTAGAAGAGCTCATCCTCCTAAGGCTGAAAAAAATATTATTAAGAGTTTAAATATTAAAGAGAGAAGAAAAGCTCTTCGTGCTGCTTTAACTTTAAGTATTAATGCTAATGCTGTTAAGGCTCGTGGTCATTCTTTTACTGATTTACCTTCTGTTGTTGAAAATAAGTTTGAATCTTTAACTAAGACTAAGGATGTTGAAAAGGCTATGAAGGCTCTTGGTTTAACTAAAGAACTTTCTCGTGTTGAAGGAAGAAAAATTCGTGCTGGTAAGGGTAAGATGAGAGGGAGAAAGTATAAGACTAAGAAAGGTCCTTTGTTAGTTGTTGCTGAAGATTGTAAATTATTACAAGCTGGTATTAATATTGCTGGTGTTGAAGTGTGTATGGTAAATAAATTGAATGTTAATTTGCTTGCTCCTGGTGGTATTCCTGGACGTTTAACTTTATATTCTGAAAAAGCTATTGAAAAGATTAAGGCTGATGAATTATTTATGCCTTTAATCAGAAAAAAAGTTTCAACTAAACAAAAAAAAGAAGCTAAAGTAACTCCTTTGAAAGCTAAAAAATTAAAGAAAATTGCTAAAACAAAAACTAAACCTAAAAAAGTAAAAAAAGAAGCTCCGCAAAAAGAAGCAAAGAAGGTTAAAGAATGAGAAATGCTTACAACATAATCAGTAACCCAATTTCTACAGAAAAGGCTGTAAAATTAATGGAGTCTGAAAACAAATTAACTTTTATTGTTACTAAAGATGCTACTAAACCTGAAATTAAGACTGCTTTAGAAAAAATGTTTAAAGTGAAAGTCTTAAAAGTAAGAACTATGATCACACCGCAAGGTAAGAAAAAAGCTTATGTACAATTGTCAATGGAAACTCCTGCTTTGGATGTTGCTACACAATTAGGATTGATTTAAAATGGGTAAAAGAATTATTACACAAAGACGTGGACGCGGAACGTCTACTTACAAGGCTCATTCTCATAGATGGAAGTTCTCAATCAAACACCGTCAATATGATACTACTGAACAAACTGGTGTGGTGCATGGGAAGGTTGTTGATTTAATTCACGCTACTGGTTTTAATGCTCCTGTTGCTAAAGTTACTTTTGAAAATGGAGAAACTCTGTTGATGTTTGCTCCTATGGGTATTAGTGTTAATGATTCCATTTCTTCAGGCTCTAAGGCTGAAGCTAAACTAGGTAATACTCTTCCTCTAAAAAGTATTCCTGAGGGTACTGAAGTGTTTAACATTGAAAGTCATCCTGCTGATGGTGGCTCTTTTGTTCGTTGTTCTGGTGCTTCTGCTAAAGTAATGGGTGTTATGAAAGGAAAAATTAAGGTTGTTTTTCCGTCTAAAAAAGTAAAGATGTTTGATCCTTCTTGTCGTGCAACTATTGGTGCTGTTGCTGGTAGTGGAAAGAAAGATAAGCCTTTAATGAAGGCTGGTAATGCTCATTTGAGAATGCGTGCAAAAGGTAAATTATATCCTAGAACTTCTGGTGTTGCGATGAATGCTGTTGATCATCCATTCGGTTCTGGTAGAGGTAGACATGCTGGGAAACATAAAACTGCTCCGAGGTTTGCAGCTCCTGGAAGAAATGTTGGTTTAATTAAAGCAAGAAGGACTGGTAAGAAAAACTAAAATGGCAATTGACGAATTTAAATTTTATGGAAAGACTGAAACTGAATTACAAAATTTAAGTATTGAAGAGTTCATCAAGTTAATTCCTGCTAGAAGGAGAAGAACTTTGAAGCGTGGTGTTATGGAACGCCATAAACCTTTGTTAACAAAAATTAAGTTAGCTAAAGAAGGAAAAAGAAAAAAACCTATTAAAACTCACTCTCGTGATATGTTAGTTATTCCTGATATGCTTGGCATGACTATTCATGTGCATACTGGGAAACAATTTAATCCTATTATTATTCAACCTGAAATGTTAGGTCATTTTTTGGGAGAATTTGCATTAACTAGAAACAGGGTTGCTCACTCAGCTCCTGGTGTTGGTGCTACAAAGTCTAGTACTGCTGCTGCTAGTAAGGCGAAGTAAACAATGAAAACAAATAATGAACACACTGCAAGAGTCATCGGACGTGACTTAGCTATTTCTACTAAGCAGGCTATTGAGATTTCTAAGTCTATTCGTGGTAAGACTTTGCACAAGTCTAAGGCTTTCTTAAACCGTGTACTTAAGAAAACTGATGCAATTCCTTTTACTCGTTTCAATCGTGATATGGGGCATAAGCCTGGTCCTATTGCTGCTGGTAGATATCCTGAAAATTCAACTAAAGCTATTCTTGCTTTACTTGACTCTGTCGAATCTAATGCGCAAAATAAAGGTTTAGATACTGAAAATTTAGTTATATCTTCAATCATTCCTAACAAAGCTTCTCGTCCTTCTCGTTTTGGAAGAAAGAGAAGAATTCGTGCAAAAAGAACTCATGTTGAAATTGTTGTTGAAGAACAAGAACAAAAAATTTCTCAAAAGAAGGATGCAACAAAACCTGTAAAGCAAGAAGAAAAAGTTGCACAACCTACTCCTAAGAAAGAAGAAAAACCTGTTGAAAAGAAAATTGAAGAAAAAGTTGAAAAAAAGGAAGTTAAAACTGAAAAATCTAAGGAAGAAAAGAAAGAGGAAACTAAAAAATGATTGAAAGACAATTTGTTTCACAAAAATTGAAAGAATTCCAAATTCAGGAATATTTAGCTAGTAAGTTACTCAAAGCTGGGTATACTCATACTGAAATTAAGCGTACTCCTTTGGGAGAAAAAGTTATTGTGTACACTACTCGTCCTGGTTTGGTTGTTGGAAGGAAAGGAGATAACATCAAAAAATTAACTGCTGAATTAAAGTCTCGTTTTAAATTAGAAAATCCTCAAATAGAAATTGGTGAAGTAATTGATGCTATGTTAGACGCTCGGTATGTTGCTGATAAAGTTGCTTTCCATTTAGAACGTTTTGGTCCTAAGAGATTTAAGTCTATCGGATATAGAGTGTTACAAGAAATTTTAGATGCTGGTGCTCTAGGTGCTGAAGTTATTCTTTCTGGAAGAATTCCTAGTTCTAGAGCTAAGTCTTGGAGGTTCTCTGCTGGATACTTAAAGAAATCTGGAGATATTGCTCAAAATCAAGTAAAGAAGGCTATTATTCAGGTGCATATGAAGATTGGAGCTATTGGTATTAAAGTGAATATTATGACTCCTGATATTGTTTTGCCTGATCAACAATTGATCTTAAAGGCTGAAGATAAAGAAGTTTCTTTGGAGGATATTACTCCTAAAGCTGAAGGAACTCCTGAAACTCCTGAAGTTGTTGAAGAACCTAAAGAAGAAGTAGCTAAACCTAAAGAAAAGAAAGTAACTAAGAAGAAAGAAGATAAACCTAAAGAAAAAAAAGCTCCTAAAAAAGTAACTAAGATTAAAACAAAACCTGAAGCTAAAAAAGAAAAAACTAAACAAAAAATAGAAGCTAAACTTAAGAAGGAGTCTAAGAAATAAAATGGCTATTATCAAAAAAAGCGAGTTCAAACAAATGAATGAAACGCAATTAAAGAGTAAGTTAACTGAACTACAAACAGAAATGATTAAGTTACGTGCTCAAATTTCTACTCATACAACTTTAGAAAATCCTGGTAGAGTAAAAGCAGTTAGAAAAACTATTGCTCGTATTTATACTCGTTTAACAGAAAAAAAGAAAGAAGACAAAAAAGAAACAGAAAAACCAAAAGAAGTGAAGAAAGAAGAAAAACCTAAATCACAATCACAACTTGTGAAAAAGACTAAGGAGGCAACAAAGGCAAATAAATGACTGAAGTATGTCCAAAATGCGGACTTGTCCAAGAGCTCTGTGTCTGTGAGACAATAGCTAAAGAAGGCCAAAGAATTCAGCTAAGTATTGCGAAGCGAAAGTTTGGAAAGCTTACCACGATTATCTCTGGTATTGATGCGAAAGATATCGATATTAAAGATGTGGCAAAGAAGATCAAATCAAAGCTTGCATGCGGCGGTACTGTGAAAAATGGTACTATTGAATTACAAGGCGATCACAGAAGAAAAGTAAGAGAAGAGCTTATAAAGATGGGTTTCGCGGCAGAAACAATCGATATGCAATAAACGATGCGTACAAAGGATCTATTGAGATGTGAGCTTATCGGGCTCATCATAGAGGTAGTAGACTCTAAAAATAAGAGTTTACTTGGACTAAAAGGACAAGTCGTGGATGAAACAAAGCATACATTGGTCATCGAAGTTGATGGCAAAAATAAAAGGTTGCTCAAAAGTCAAATCACAATCAAATGCAAAATGAAACAAAAATTAGTTCGAATCAAAGGCTCTTTGTTAGCTGGTAGGCCTGAGGATAGATTAAAAAAATAAAATGGTAACAAAACAAACTGAGAAAAAGGAAGCTTGGATTACTAAGCCTAAGGACTCTTGTTCTGATAAACAATGTCCTTTCCATGGAACTTTGAGTGTTCATGGGAGAGAGTTTGTTGGTGAAGTAATTAGTGATGTATTTCACAAAACTGTTACTATTGAATTTGCAAGACAATTTTATTTACCTAAATATGAAAGATATGAAAAAAGAAGAACTCGGATTAAGGCACATGTTCCTCCTTGTCTTTCTGTAAAGAAAGGTGTTTCTTTGCGTATTGTTGAAACACGTCCTATTTCAAAAACGAAAAATTTCGTTGCTGTTGAGGTTGTAACTAAATGAAAGCAATTAAAGCAAAAGTAGTAAAGGTGTTGCCTCATAGGGCAACTTTGGTAGCTTGCGATAACTCTGGTGCTAAAATGTTGCGTATTATTTCAGTTAAGGGTGCTAAGACTGTTAAGAAAAGAAATCCTGTTGCTGGTGTTGGTAGTTTAATTTCTGCTTCTGTTATTAAGGGAACTCCTGCGATGAGAAAACAAGTGGTATTAGCAGTTATTGTGCGTCAGAAGAAAGAGTATAGGCGTCCTGATGGCTCACGTATTGTCTTTGAAGATAATGCTGCTGTAGTGTTAAAGGATGATAAAGGTAATCCTAAAGGGACAATTTTCAAAGGGCCTGTGGCAAAAGAAGCTGCTGAACGTTGGCCTGGTATATCAAAAGTAGCGAGTATTGTGGCTTAAAATGAAAACAGATTTTGCAACAAGTTGGAAAGCGAGTACGCAAAGGCGTAAGCAACGAAAGTATGTGCATAATGCGCCGTTGCACACGAGGCGGAAGATGTTGTCCGCTCCTTTAGCGAAGCCATTAAAAACTAAGTATAAAATTTCTAATATTCCTGTTCGCTCTGGTGATAAAGTAAAAGTAGTGCGTGGTCAATTTAAAGGCCAAAGAGGTAAGGTTGATATTGTTAAACTTGCTCAATTAAAAATTTGTATTGAAGGTTTACAACAAGTGAAGAAGGATGGTTCTAAGGCTTATTTTCCTATTCACCCTTCTAATGTGTTAGTTGAAGAATTAAATTTGGATGATAAAAAACGAAGAATGAAACTTGAAGGAGTTAAACAATGAGTCACTTAAAGCGTCTTAATGCACCGAAAGCTTGGCCTATTAAACGTAAAGTGCAAACTTTTACAACTAGACCTAAACCTGGTCCTCATAAGTTAACTGAGGCTGTTTCTTTGAACTTTTTGTTGCGTGATATGTTGCAATTAACAAAGACTACTAAAGAAACTAAAAAAGCTTTAACTAGCGGTAATATTGTAATTAATGGTATTCCTCGTAAAGATCATAAATTTACTGTTGGTATTTTGGACACTGTTTCTGTTGTGCCTACTAAAGAACAGTTTTTGATTGTGTTTTCTCCTTCTGGAAGATTACAAGCGAAGAAGATGAAGTCTGCTATGGAGGGACATTTTGCAAAGATTGTGAACAAAACTATTGTGAAAAAGAAAAAAGTGCAATTGAATTTGCATAATGGTGCTAATCTTTTGGTTGATAAGGATGCTTACTCTACTGGTGATACTCTTATTATGGAAAAAAGTAAAGTGAAGAAGCACTTAAAATTCGAGAAAGGTGCGACTATTTATTTGATTGGTGGTAAACACAAAGGAGTTTCTGCTTCTTTGGATGATGTACACTTAATGAATAATATGCAAAAGCATAGAATTACTTTCAAATTTGGTAAAGATACTTTTGAAACATTGAAGGAGTTTGCGTTTGTAATTGACAAACCGCTTGATAACTAAAATGGCTGATAATATAATGCGATCTATAAAATTGGAAAAGATTAATCTAAACTTGGGAGTTGGTTCTCCTGGAGATAAATTAGAGAATGCTGTTAAATTATTAAAGACTATTACTGGTGAAAAGCCTGTAAAAACTGTTGGTAAAAAAAGAATTCCTACTTGGGGTGTTCGTCCTAATTTAGAAATTGCTTGTAGAGTTACTGTTCGTGGAAAAAAGGCTGAAGAGGTTTTAAAACGTTTATTTACTTCTGTTAAGAATACTATTGCTGCTTCTAAGTTTGATGATCAAGGAAATTTTGCTTTTGGTATTCCTGAGTATTTGAGTATTCCTGGCATGGAGTATGATACTAAGATTGGTATTATTGGTTTAGAAGTTGCTGTTACTTTACAACGTCCTGGTTTTAGAATTAAAAGAAGAAAATTGAAAAAAACTAAAGTGCCTCAGAAGCACAATATCACTAAGGAGGAAGCTATTGAGTTTGTTAAACAAAAGTTTAGTGCAACAATAGCTGCGTGAATATGACTGCAAGTAATTATAACAAAGTGTTCAAACAATTGAAGAATAAGGCTGTAAAGTTAGTGAAGTATAAGAAACACAATACTCCTAAGAAGAGAAGTTGTAGTGTATTTTCTAAACGTTGCAGACGATGTGGTTGTTTGCGCGCACATATTCGTAAGTATGGTCTGCATTTATGTAGGCGATGTTTCAGAGACACAGCATTAAGTTTGGGGTTCAAAAAATATAGGTAGGTAAAAAATGTTAAATGATCCGTTAGCAAATGTATTAAACAACATTGTAAATGCACAAAAAGTCGGTAGGAAGACTTGTTCTGCTAAGCCTGCGTCTAAGGTTATCAAAAAAGTATTGGAGATTATGCAAGATCATAAGTATTTGGGTGCTACTGAGTTTGTTGAAGATAAAAAGGGCTGTATTGTCTTATTAAATCTTATTGGAAGTATCAATAAGTGTGGTGTTATTAAACCACGTTTCGCTGTTAAGAAGGATGGTTTTGAAAAGTTTGAGAAGAGATATTTACCTGCTAAAGATTTTGGTTTATTAATTATTTCAACTTCTCAGGGTGTAATGACTCATATGGAAGCTAAGGAGAAAGGCATTGGTGGAAGATTATTGTCTTATGTATATTAACAATGGATAAAACTAAGAAATCTCAGGATAGTATAAAGTATGAGTTACCTATACCTGAGGGTGTAGAGGTTACTCTTGAGGGTAATAGAATTACTTTGAAAGGAGAGAAAGGTTCTTTTTCTAGGAATTTGGCTCATCCTTTGGTTTCTTTAGCTAAGAAAGAGAACAAGATAGTTTTGTCTACTAAGAGTGCTACTAAAAAGAATAAGCGTATGATTAATACTTTTAGAGCTCATTTCTTGAATATGTTTTTTGGTGTGCAGTCTAGTTATGTGTATACTCTTAAAATTTGTTCTGGTCATTTTCCTATGACTGTTAAATTAGAAGGTGATCAAGTTGTGGTTACTAATTTTTTGGGTGAGAAAGTGCCTCGTGTTTCTAAAGTGCTTGAGGGTGTTAAGGTTGAAGTTGGTAAGGATTCTATTACTATTGAGAGTGTTGATTTGGAAGCTGCTGGTCAGACTGCTGTTAATTTAGAGGTTGCAACTAAAATAAAAAATCGTGATCGTAGAGTATTTCAGGATGGTATTTACATAGTGCAAAAGCCTAAGAGGGTGGCTCAATGAAAGAATTATTAAAAGTTAGGAATGCTGCAAAGGCAAGGAAGCCTCGTTTTTTGAAGCAGGATGCTCATGCTATTCCTTCTTTAAAGAAAAATTGGCGTGCTCCTCGTGGTACTCATTCTCGTATTCGAAGAAGATTCAAGAGTTATAGATTGCAGCCTAGTCCTGGATTTGGTTCACCAAAGGAAGTTAGAGGTTTGTCCCGTGACGGGTTTGAACAAGTAGTTGTGCATAACTTAAATGATTTATCTACTGTAAAGGATGCTTGTATTATTAGTGGTACTGTTGGTATGAGAAACAAAATTGTTTTACTAAAGAAAGCTAAAGAATTGAAATTAGTTGTTCTAAATGTTAAAGATATTGATGCTGCTCTTACTAGTGCTGAAGCTATTTTGAAGAAGCGTAAAGAGCAAGTGAAGTCTCGTGAAGCAAAGAAGAAGAAGTCTAAGGAAGAATCTTTGAAGTTGGCTAAGGAGAAGGAAGCTAAGGAGAAGAAGGAAGCTTCTGAAGAAAAGTCTACTGAAGATAAAGAGAAGGAAGCTAAAGAAGAAAAAAGGAAGGTTCTTGAAACTCAAAAATGAATGTTGGCGGTAGAAAACGGATTGCGGCACAATTGTTGAAGTGTGGAGAAAATCGTGTTTGGTTTGATCCTAAGCGATTGTCTGAAGTTAAGGAAGCTATAACTAAATCAGATATTCGTGCTTTAATTAGAGATCTTGCTGTGCAAAAGAAACCTGAGTTAGGTTCTTCTCGTGTTCGTGCTAGAAAACGTTTGATGCAAAAGAGAAAGGGTAGACAACAAGGTGCTGGTTCACGTAAAGGTAAACGTACTGCTAGATTACCTAGAAAGCGTGCTTGGATTAATAGAATTCGTCCACAACGTGATGTATTGAAAAAATTAAATGATAGTGGATTAATTTCACCTGCTACTTATCGTTTATTGTATAAAAAAGCAAAAGGTGGCTTTTTCAGAAGTCGCAGACACATTAAATTATATTTGGAGGAACATAAGTTAATTAAACAAAATGAGAAGAAAACAAAAAAACCTTCCGTTCAGAAGAAAAAAGGAAGGTAAAACTGATTACTTAAGTCGAAGGAGGCTTTTACAAGCTGGTAAGCCGAGATTGGTAGTGAGAAAATCTTCAAAGAATGTGTTAGTACAAATTGTTGAATTTCAAGAGAATGGAGATAAAGTGATTTTGACTGCGACAACTAAAGAATTGCAAACGAAGTTTGGTTGGGATTGTGCTAGAAGGAATATTCCTGCTGCTTATCTTACTGGTTTCCTTGCTGGAGTTAAGGCTAAGGAGAAAAAGTTGCATGAAGTTGTTGTTGATATTGGTTTACAAAAGGCTAGAAAAGGTTCAGTACTTTTTGCTGCTGTTAAAGGTGTTCTTGATGCTGGCTTAAATACTCCTCATGATGCTGGAATGTTTCCTTCTGAGGATCGTTTGGTTGGTAAACACATTAAATTTAAAAATACTTCCTTTGATAAAGTTAAGGAGGCAATTACTAAACAAGTAAAGTAAGAAAATGGTTGAAGAAACAAAAACAAATACTGCTGAGGCAAAAGAAGCAAGAAAGGATACTAGCAAGGCTCCTCCTAGGGGTGTGAGGATGGCCAAGGTCTTTGATAAGGATGCTTGGAAGCCTAAGACTAAATTAGGGCAGCTTGTGAAGGATGGAGAAATTAAGACTATTAGTGAAATCTTGGATAAGGGTATTCCTATTTTAGAACAAGAAATTGTTGATGTTTTATTGCCTAATATTGAGTCTGATTTGCTTATGATTGGTCAGTCTAAGGGTAAGTTTGGTGGTGGAAAACGTAGTATTTGGCGTCAAGTGCAGAAGAAAACTTCTGAGGGTAATAAGGCTAGTTTTGGTGCTCTTGCTGTTGTTGGTAACAAAAACGGTTTTGTTGGTATTGGGTATGGTAAGGCTCGTGAGACTGTTCCTGCTCGTGAAAAGGCTGTTCGTGCTGCTAAATTAAATCTTATTAAGATTCGTCGTGGTAGTGGTTCTTGGGAATCTGCTGCTCCTGAAGCAAATTCTATTCCTTTTGCTGTTGAAGGGAAGTGTGGTTCTGTTCGTGTTAAGTTAATGCCTGCTCCTAAGGGTGCTGGTTTGGTTGTTGAGAAAGAATGTCAAAAGATTTTGCAGTTTGCTGGTGTTAAGGATATTTATTCTAAGACTTATGGGCAGACTAAGACTAAGTTGAATCATGTTCGTGCGTTTTTTTTAGCTCTTAAAAATTTGTCTGTTATGAAGTTACAGCCTGATCAATATAAGAAGTTTGGTATTCTTGAAGGTGGTGCTCTTGAGAGTGCTCCGAAGGATGAGAAGTCTGATGAATAAACATAGAATTGTTATTGTTAGGATTAAGGGCAAGGGTGGTTTGACTAAACAGTTAGTTAAGACTTTAGAATTGTTGCGTTTGTATAAAAAGAATAATTGTGTTGTTGTTCCTAATACTCTTGAGTTTGTTGGTATGTTGACTAAGGTTAAAGAGGTTGTTACTTGGGGTGAATTGGATGAAAAAACTTGTAAGCAGTTATTAGAGAAGCGTGGTAAGTTGCCTGGTAAGATGCGCTTGGATGCTAATTATTTAAAAGATAAGTGCAAGACTGATTTTGATGCTTTCACTAAGGATTTTATGTCTTTCAAAAAAGAGTTGAAGGATATTCCTGGTTTAAAATTATTTTTTAAGTTAAGTCCTCCTGTTAAAGGTTTTGAACGGAAGGGTGTTAAAGTTCCTTATTCTCTTGGTGGTGTTTTAGGCTACCGTAAAGATAAAATTAATGAATTAGTTTTGAGGATGGTTTAAGCATGGTTGTTACTAAGAAGAAGAAAGGTCCTAAGTTTAGGGGTTCTAGGTATCATGGTGGCGGTACTAAGAAGCATCGTGGTGCTGGTAATCGTGGTGGTCGTGGTATGGCTGGTTCTGGTAAGCGTGCTGATCACAAGAAACCTTCTATTTTGAAGGAGTATGGTCCTAAGTATTTTGGTGCTTTTGGGTTTAATCGTCCTGCTCGTAAAGTTAAGGTAGTGAAGGCTATTAATATTGCTGATTTACCTCAAAAATCTGCTATTAATTTAAAAGAGTTAGGGTTTACTAAATTGTTAGGGAAGGGTTCTCCTACTATGAAGCATGATATTGTTGTTGCTTCTTGTTCTAAGAGAGCTAAAGAAAAGATTGAGAAAGCTGGGGGATCTGTAAAAGAGTTGTAATATGGGTTTTTTTGATGTATTTATGAAGTTTTTCCCTGAAGTGAAGGGTCCTACTGAGAAACGTTTGTCTTTTAAGATTAAGTTAAAGTGGACTTTGATTATTTTGGTTGCTTTTTTTGTCTTGTCTGTTATTCCTTTGTATGGTTTGGGTGCGAATGAGCTTGCTCAATTTGAGTCTTTGTCTATTATTTTGGGTGCGAGTTTTGGTTCTTTGATGTCTTTAGGTATTGGTCCTATTGTTACTGCTTCTATTGTTTTACAATTACTAACTGGTTCTGGTCTTTTGAAAATTAAAACTGATACTCCTGAGGGTAAAACTTTTTTTCAAGGGTTACAAAAAGTGTTAGCTCTTTTTTTCATCATTTTTGAAGCTTTGATTTATGTATTTATGGGTGGTTTAGCTCCTCCTGAACAGTTTGTTGGCACTAGTACGTTTTTTGGTTTGCAGTTATTGTTAGTGTTCCAGTTATTCCTTGGTGGTTTGATGGTTTTGTTCATGGATGAAGTCATTAACAAGTGGGGTTTTGGTTCTGGTATTAGTTTGTTTATTGCTGCTGGTGTTTCTAGTTCTATTTTTGTTCGTGCATTTTCTCCTTTGACTAGTGCTGGTACTTTTGCTCTTGGTTCTGGTCAGGCTCCTATTGGTCAAGTGTGGGTTTTCTTTGTTTCTTTGATGGGTGGTAATCCTCAGGGTGCTTTGCTTGCTTTGGCTGCTATTGTTGCTACAATTTTGGTTTTTGTTATTGCTGTGTATGCTCAGGCTATGAAGGTTGAGATTCCTTTATCTTTTGGTCGTGTTCGTGGTCATGGTATGCGTTGGCCTTTACAATTTATTTATACTTCTAATATTCCTGTTATTTTGATTGCTGCTTTACTTGCTAATGTGCAGTTGATGGCTCGTTTATTACAAAATTGGGGGCATCCTTTGTTAGGTACTTTTATTGGTAATACTCCTGCTTCTGGTTTTGTATTGTGGATTTTTCCTCCTAATTTATTGAATGGTGTTATTACTGGTGGTTTACGTTTCATGGATCTTTTGTATGCTACTTCTTATGCTTTGTTTATGATTGGTGGTGCTATTTTGTTTTCTGTTTTTTGGGTGCAGACTGCTGGTATGGATGCTAAGTCTCAGGCTAAGAAGATTTTGTCTTCTGGTATGCAGATTCCTGGTTTCCGTCGTGATCCTCGTGTTTTAGAACAAATACTCAATAGGTATATTCCTGCTTTGACTGTGCTTGGTGGTATTGCTGTAGGTATTCTTGCTGCATCGGCAGATTTATTAGGGGCTTTGTCAAATGGTACTGGTATATTGCTTACTGTTATGATTATCTATAAGTTGTATGAAGAAGTAGCGCAACAGCATATGATGGATATGCATCCTGCGTTAAGGAAAATGATGGAGTGAAAAAATGGTGTTAGATGGATTATTTAATTGGATGTTTGGATGGTTGATTGAGGGAGTTGGTTCTCGTTGGAGTTTGATTATTATTTCTTTTTTTATAACTTTGTTTATTACTCTTATTTATAAGTTGGTTACGAATCAAGAACTGATGCGTTCTTTGAAGGCTGAACTTAAAGATTTGCAAAAACAAATGAAATCTTTGAAGGATCATCCTGAAAAAATGACTCATGTGAATAAACAATTGATGGAAAAGAATTTACAATACATGAAACAAAGTATGAAGCCTATGTTGTATACTTTCCTTCCTATTATTGTTATCTTTTGGTGGATGCGTGATACTTTCTTGCCTGCTGGTGATTTGTTTACTTGGAATGCAAGTATTCCTTTTTTTGGTACTGGTATTGGATGGTTGATGACTTACATCTTAAGTTCTATTATTTTTAGTATGGTTATAAGAAAATTGTTGAGGGTTCACTAAAATGCCAAGACCAAGTTTAAGATCTAGATCATTAAGAAAAGTTAAGAAAAAATTACCTGGTGGTCGTTTAACTACACATTTCGAGAAAAAGAAATCTTCTCGTGCTAAGTGTGGTTCTTGTGGGGTTTTATTAGCTGGTATGACTGCTGCTCGTGTGGGTAGAGCTGCTTTTGCTACTAAGTCTAAAAAGCGTCCTGAGCGTCCTTATGGTGGGGTATTATGTTCAAAATGTATGCGGCAAAAGATTGTTGCTAAAGTGAGAAATGGAGTGAAATAACATGTTAGAAATTGGTAGAGTTTGTGTAAAAATTGCTGGTAGATTAGCTGGTAATTATTGTGTAGTTGTTGATCTTATTGATGATACTTTTGTTTTGGTTGATGGTCAAATGAAGAGAAAACGTTGTAATATTGCTCATTTAGAACCAACTAAAGATATTGTTAAAATTAAGAAGGATGCTTCTCATGCTGAGGTTGTAAAAGCTTTAGCTGCTTTAAAAATTGTGGTTGTTGACAAAAAGTCTAAAACTCCAAAATCTGAAAAACCTTCTAAGAAAAGAAAAATTAAAGAAAAGAAAGAAGTGAAACCTAAAGAAGTTAAGAAAAAAGAAGAACCTAAGAAGAAAGAATTAGAAAAAACTCCTAAGAAAAAATAAACATGACTGATCAACAAAAAGCTTATATGGAATTACAATCTATTGAACAACAGTCTCAACAAGTGCAAGAACAATTGCAAACTTTGCAACAACAACTTCTTGGTTTAAATGAACTTTCTGATAATCTTGAAGAATTTGCTAAATTAAAGCCTGGTTCTGAAATGTTTTCTGCTTTGGGTAGTGGTATTTATATCTCTGCTGAATTAAGAAATACTGATCAAGTTATTACTAATGTTGGTGCTGGTGTTGCTGTTAAGAAATCTATTCCTGAGGCTAAAAAGTCTATTGAAAAACAAATTGTTGATATTACTGATGTGCAAAGTAAGGTGCAACAAAATATGCAAAAAATGGCTGCTCGTGCTCAAGAGTTACAAACGCAATTAGCTATGGCTAGTCCTGAAAATACGGACAAAACCGCTGAATCTTCTTAAACGCTTGCATAACCTATTTAAACGCTTCTTCCTTCTTCCTATTCATGGTTGATCCTAAAATCTTAAAATTCTATGCTCGTAAAGATATTCAGAATGAGATTGCTAAGTTAGCTAAAGATCGTGAACTTGCTGTCCGTTATAGTAATGGTGGTTTTGGTAAACGTCCTGATGTTCTCCAATATCCTTCTGATGTTTTGGAATTAGCTCGTCAGGGTGTTTCTTCTTTTCATGTTTCTGAAGAGCGTTGGTCTGATCCTTTACAATTGCGTTCTGGTATGTCTAAAAAGCAATTAGATGAGTTACGTTCTGGTTGGGATTTAGTTTTAGATATTGATACTAACTTTTTTGAATTCTCTAAAGCTGCTGCTGCTTTAATTGTTGAGGCTTTAAAGTTTTATGATGTTTCTAATGTTGGAGTTAAGTTCAGTGGTCGTTCTGGTTTTCATTTACTAGTTCCTTTTGAAGCTTTTCCTTCTTCTGTGAATGGTCAAGATACTCGCTTGTTGTTTCCTGATGGTGCTAGGAATATTGCTTTGCATTTAAAAGATCTTATTGAGAAACCTTTACGTGATCATATTCTTTCTTTATCTTCTGTTGATGAGCTAAAAAAAGCTCTTGGTGATAAGTCTTCTGAGTTAATGAAAAATGGTAAGCTTAATCCTTTTTCTGTTGTGGATATTGATAGTGTTTTAATTTCTTCTCGTCACATGTTTCGTTCTGTGTATTCTATTAATGAAAAGTCTGGGTTAGTTTCTGTTCCTGTTAAGTTGGATCAAATTAAGAATTTTCAATTACAGCAAGCTAAGATTGAGAATGTTTCTGTTGACATTCCATTTGTAGTGCAACCAACTGATAATGAGGCTAAACACTTGATTATAGAGTCTTTTGATAAAGCAAGTAAAATTGAACATACTTATATTCCTGATCCTAAGACTGAATTTAGTGGTGAAAAAAAGCCTTATGCAATTCCTAAGGTGAAAGTGCAAGATGAAGTATTCCCTGAATGCATGGTTAAAGCATTACAAGGTATGGAGAGTGATGGAAGGAAACGTGCTGTTTTTGTTTTAATTGGTTTTCTTCGCAATATGGGCTATACTTTTGATGAAGTTTTAGAGCGTTTGTTAGAATGGAATAAAAAGAATTATGAAGAATTACGTGAGGGGTACATTCGTTCTCAAGTTTCTTGGCATAAGAGACAAAAAGAAACTCTTCCTCCTCCTAGTTGTGCTAACAAATCTTATTATCCTATTGTTGGTGGTTGTACTAATTGTAAAAGTAGGAATGCTGTAAGTGCTGTTCATTGGAGACTAAAGTTATTAAAGCAACAAGAAAAGAAACCACGTAAAAAAGCTCCTTCAATTAAAAAGAATGTTAAGAAGTCTACTAAAGCTAAGTGAACTATAATCTTTTTTATATTCTTGTAATAATCCCTTTAATCTCTTCTTATTTATTTTCTTTTGATATTTTAAAATATACTGACAAAATTGTGTAACATTTTTTGGGTTTTCTGTTTGTTTACACCTTTCAAAATCTATCATTACTACTGTTTTTCTACTTGCTTCTCCTTTCTTTATTAATATGTGTTTTGTTGGATGATTCATTTCTAGTTTATTTACTTGTAATTTGTCCATTTCTCTGCATTGTTCTAATATTTCTTTTGCTAATGGTTTTGTTAACTTTTTTTTCTCTAAATATTCTCCTATTGGCTCTCCTTGTACATATTCCATGATTAAATTGCCTTGCTCTAGTTTTATGAATTTTGGCCCTATTTTTTTCTTATTTAATCTCTGCAACCAGTACGCTTCGTTCTCTAGTCTGTTTATTGCTGTACTGTCTTCTCTTTCTCGTTTAATCACTACTCTTTTCCCTTTATACTTCTCTGTATAAACTTCTCCTCGTTTTCCTTTTGCTAAGAATTGCATATTTCAATCTCATAGAAAGCTATTTAAATACTTAACCATGGTTTGTTAGTAGTAAAAGAGGTAGTGTGTTATGAAAAAAAGAGGCTTACAGTGTTTTATCTTTCTTATTAGTATGCTCTTCCTTTCTTCTACTGCTTTAGCTCAAGAATTTGATGCTAATAAAGGGTTTAACTGGCTTGTTGATAAGTCTTCTAATGGTAATTATGGTGATATCAAAACTACTGCTGTTGCTGCTGTTGCTCTAAAAGATTCTGGTGTTTTATCCCATGCTGATCTTGCTTTACAATATTTACGTTCTCAAGAAGATTCTAATGATAATTGTTGGCCTAAGGGTAGTTGTAATCCTCAAGATACTGCTTTTGCTTTGTGGGCTTTGTCTGAGTTTGGTGAAAAAACTGTTGCTGGTCAATCTTGGCTTCGTGATTCTTTAACTGCTGCTTTAAAAAATAATTGGTGGTTGCAAGTGGTTACTGCTGAGAATGGTACTTGTTCTATTTCTTATCCTACTGATAAAGGTACTCAAGAAGATATTATTCGTATTGATGGTGGTAAGTTTCCAGGATGTAGTGCAACCCCTTCAGGAACTTTCTTTGATTTAAACCGTTGTCTTAAAACAAAAAATACTTTAGTGAAACATGCTTCTGCAACTCTAGACGTAAATTGTAAGAGTTTAGGAACTAACACTGTTATTTCTGTTATCTTCAACAAAGGAAATGAATTCACTTTAGTTGAACAAGCTACAGCTGAAAGATACTTAGTTACAATAAACAATGGTTGTTTTGGTAGTACTGCTAAAGGCTCTTGTGCAAAAGACGTTTCTTTATACAACAATTGGTTCTTACAAGAGATAGAATCTGCTGTTGATGTAGACTCTTGGTTACTTTCAAAATATGATAATTTAAAGGCTTTTGATAATGCTCTCATGTTTTTAGCTTCTGAAGATGATGAACAATTATTTTTAGATGATTTAATAAAGCAACAATCAAATGATGGAAGTTTTGGAAAAGATGTTCTTGACACTTCTCTTGCTATTTTAGCTTTAAAGAAAGGTGGAAGTAGTGAAGAAGAAACTGCAGCTATTGAATTCTTAGAATCTAAACAACGTGAAGATGGTTCTTGGGAAGATAGTAAATTCAAAACAGCTTTAGCATTATACAGTGCTTTTACTAGTGCAAATATTGTTCTTGGACCTCCTAAACCTAGGACTGGTGGTGGTGGGGATGGCCCTATTTGTGGTGATAATATTTGTGAAGATGATGAAACTGAAGTATCTTGTCCTAAAGATTGTAAAACACAAACACAAACTTGTGTAGTAGACGGACGATGTGATGCTAACTTTGGAGAAAATTCAAGAAATTGTGCTTCTGATTGTACTTGTGGTGATAATGTTTGTGATTCTGTTGAGAAGTCTGGTGGTTCTTGTACTGATGATTGTGGAGATTCTAGTGGTGGAAGTAAAGCTTTCTGTGGTGATGATTTAGCTGAAGGTGTTGAAGAATGTGATGGTTCAGATGATGCTTTCTGTCCTGGCTCTTGTCAAGTTGATTGTACTTGTGGTGTTGAAGAAGAATCAAGTAGTCTTGGTTGGTTATGGATTTTGTTAATCATTTTATTACTTGGTATTGCTGCATTCTTCTTTTACAGTAAATATCAAGGAAAAGGCGGCAAAAGACCTACTGCTAAAAGACCTGAGTACAAACCTTATAGTTCACAATTACAAGGTCCTCAAAAAAGAGCAGCTCCAAAAATGCAATATGCAGCTCCAAAGTCTAGTGCTCGTGCTTCAAAAGTAGATGATGAATTAGAGAAGTCTATTAAAGAAGCTAAAAAATTACTGAAAAAATTATAAAGGTTAATTGTTAGGTTTTAGTATGTACTCTAAACAAATTGTCTGGATGATTGTTTTTCTTTGTTCTTTATCTCTTATTTCTGCACAAGAGCCACAAATAACTTTGTACAAGACTGAGTATGCTCCTGGCGAAACTTTACAAGCAGAGGTTAATTTAGGGAATGCTGAAACACCTTTATTTACTGAACAAATAGCTCTATTTAGTGTTCTTGGGCAAGAAGTGCGTGTTGCTCCTTTTCTGTTTTCTCGTGGAGAAGATAAGTATGTAGTTTATTTTGACTTGCCTATAACTTTAGTTGAGGGTATTTATTCTTTTGAGGCAGAAGAAGTTCCTTATATTGTTAACCAATTACTAAAAAAGATTACTGCACAAAAAACTTTTACTATTAAAGAATCTGCTAATCCTGTTCTTGCTTTTAGTCCAGGTTTTTTTATCTTAAAAGATGAGAAAGAACTTGAGTTAAGAATTGAAAACAAAAAAACAACTACTGATGTTATTTTTAATGTTACTCCTGGAATAAAACATGTATATAATACTCCGCAAGTTGTACAAGAAGGTACTAAAAGAACTTTTAGGTTTGTTCTTGATAAAAAGAAGTTAGTTGACAAAAATCCTATGATTGAAGTTTTGTATGGCACTACTTCTTACACTATTCCTCTCTTATTACCTGTTGTAAAGACTATTAAACAACCTCAAAAAAAAGAAGTTTTAGAATTATTAACTAATGCTGATTTAGTGAATCATACTATTGAGTTTGGAGAGACTTTGAGTGGTCCTTTGCGTTTTAAAAATAAAGGTAATGAAACTCTGTATAATATTACTCTTGCGGTTTCTGGTGATTTAGGATTAATTGTTTCTACTAATAGGTCTGTTGTTGCTGAACTATTGCCAAATAACTTAACTGCTGTTCATTTTTGGGTGAATAAGGAAGGTACTGCTGCTATTAGGACTTATGAAGGTGAAATAACTGTTCAGGGTGGTTCTTCTACTCTTTCTTTACAAATGGTTATTGAGGTAATTGCTGGTTCTAGAGAACCAATTCTTCCTAAAGAGAATAAGACTTCTACTGTTGATGATGATTCTGAAGAACCTTCTTTTCCGAGTGTTTTCCCAGGTACTAAAGATCCTGAGCCTAAACCTAAGAAAAAAGAAATAAATTATAATGTATTAATCTTTATTATAGCATTTGTTTTTGCTGTTATAGGATTTTTTATTTTTAGAGGGAGAAGAACTGTTGAAAAAAAGACTTTTGGTGAGTTTATGCAGGGAAGAAATCAAAGACCTTAGTCTTCTACTTTCTTCTTTAACATGAGATTTTCTGCATGTAGGTTTTTTAATAACATATCATATTGGTGTAGTCTTGCAATTAAGTCATTAAGTAAGTTTGTTAATGGTTCTCTTGTTCCACCAATCTTTTCTGGTTCTAAGATCTCTATGGATGATGGCATAAAATCAAAACAGAAATTAACGAGTGCTCCCATTTCTTTGACTTGAAGTTCTAATTCTGCAAAATTGCTCCACAATTTTTTATCTTCCATTTGTTGAGTGTCGGCTAATTCTTCTTTGAGTACTTGTATTTCTTTTACTTCTTTCACTTTGCCCACTACTTTTTTGAGTGTTTCTTGAACGTGATTTTCTGGAGCTCCAAGTACTTGTATGATTGCTTTTACTTTAAGAGGTATATCTTCCATTGTTTTATGCAGTAAAAGACTGTTTAAAAGCATTTCTATTCCTTCTAGGAGTGATTTTGTGCCTATATCTGTATTCCAAACACATAGGCTCCCACTATGCAAATCATCACTAAACAAAAGAAGTATAAGGCATATCTTTTTGCTTTTGCGTCGTTTGATTCGTACACTACTATTCCTTCTTTACTAAGTAGGGTATTAGAAACTACTTCATTCTCTCCTTTTTTGGTTGTTTTCAAAGGTATGGTTTTTTTCTTTTCTTTTTTTGTCACATTTACTTTGACTGTTTCACAGAGTCTTTTAGTTATTCCTGTAACATTAATTAGTTGTATCACGCTTTTATCTAGTCCGTCTACTACAAGCTCATAGCTTCCATCTTCTTGCTTCCCTTTGCAGTTTGGGTCTAGTTGTATTGGCAGTGTGAAGATGTATTTTTGGAATTTTTTATACACGTTGAAGCTTGTTTGTTTGCTTATTCCTTTCACATATATTTTTATATTATTTTTTGTTGTGTCTCCTTTATATACTTCTAGTCTTATTCTTAACTGTTCTCCGAACTTCACTTTTTTATCTTTCCCTAAATAAATATTTTTGATGCTAATGTTTGTTTTTAAATTTTCTTCTTCTATTTCATTTTCTTTTCCTGGTGTTGGTTTGCTTAGCACAAAGTGTCCTTTTGGATGTTTTGACCATGATACGTCTTCTCTTGCTCCATCATAACTTACTGTATCTAGTGTTTGTGTTGCTAGTTGGAGTTGTATTTTTTCAGGTCCTTCGTTGTTCAAGAGTGTTTTTCCATTCAAATAGACTATTTTGTATTCTTTTGATTGAATCATGCTGTCTTCTAAAAAGTGTACGTCACTGAGTGTTATTTTGTGGTTATTTTTGTCTTGTAGTTGAAATCCTTGTAGGTCTATTTCTTCTCCTTCGTTGTAGAGTTCTATCCATTCTCCTTTTGGTGCTGGTGCTGTGTCTTGTCCTTTTGGGTTGGGTAAGAATTCTGTAATTGTTAATTGATAGCTCTCATTTCTTTGTTTTTGTCCTTTGTCTGCTTTTCCTGGGCTTGGAAGACATTCATAGAGTTCATTTTTTGTTTTGCAGAGTGCTTTGTTGTTATTGCTTCCACCTTTTTTGCTAGAGTAAATAATTGCATCTAATATTTTGTTCTCTTGATTTCTTAATAACACTAAGTCTTTATCATTGTTCAAATTATTGCCTATGGTTGCTCCCACTGTATAGATTGTTGCATTAATTTTAGAATAATTAAATTCTTCTTCTACTATTAATGAATAAGAGCTATTACTTTCTTTCTTTAAAATTAATTGATCTGTTGCTCCATAGTCTTCTATGGTGTAATTTTCTAATTTTTTTCCTTCTGTAAGTATTTCTACATATTCTTTATTATTATCTTTTCCTTCTGGATCATACATGATTTCTGTTATAATTATTGCTTCTACTGTGCTAAAACAGGCTAAAAATAGATAAAGCATGATTAATAATTTATACATAAAATTCTTGTTGTTTTTTGTTTTAATAATTACATCTAAGAAAAAGCCGTAAGTTTTTTAAGGAAAACCGAATAATTTACTTTCTTTTTATAAACTCTTTAAAATGTATTCCTTTTTTCAACGCAAATTCTTTTGTTATTGAGTGGTGTTTATTCTCTTTTTTCAATTGCTTTGGCTCTATAAAATGCCAGTCGGTTTTATCAAATCTTACTCCTATCCAGCTTTGTGCTCCGAATCCTTTTGCAAATTCTTTTAGTTCTTCTACTTGTTCTTGTGAGATGATTGCTCTATTACTTTTACTTGACTTGCATTCTACTGCTATGCTTTTCCCTTTTTTTCCTGCTAATAAGTCTGGGCAGGGTAGTGGCATGCTTCCGCTTCCTGCTACTCTTATACACCAATAATTATTTTCCCAGAGTAACTTCAATAGTTCCCTTTCCGTTCTACTTCCTTTAATTTTTGAAATAAAGTTCACCTCTTGTTATCTAATCTAATACTGTGGATTATCTGCCACTATTACACAAATACCTTTTTCACATGCTGGGTGTCCTGCTCCACAATCTAATGGTCCTTCACAACTTTCAGTACATGCTATTCCTTCGCATTGTGGTGCATATTTTTTGTTCACAACATATCTTGGATGGCAACATTCTGCTGGTACACAATCATTATCTTCTTTACATTGTTGTTGTTTTTTGTCTATTACTGTTATGAGTATTGTTTGTGATTGTAAGTTTCCTAATGCAAAACTTACTGAGTAAGTTCCTGGTTTTTCATAAGTGTATTGTTCTTCATAACTTAGTTGTATAAAGTCATCTTGTTTTTTTGCTTCTTCATAAGGTATACAACTTGGTATTGCTGTTAGTTTTTCTCCTTCACCAAAGTCCCATGTTGTGCTTGTACAATAATATTCTTCTTCATATCCTTCTACATCAAATAAGTCTGCTTGGAATGTAACTTGTAATGGTGCTGTTCCACTTATGGGTTCTACTTGTAATTGTAAATAAGGGTTTCCTTTTCCTGTGCCACATTCAAAAACACATTGTTTGTTTTGACAAGCCCATTCTCCTACACAATCTAGTATTGTTTCATATTTTTCGCAATCTTCTGCTACTTCACAAAATTGTTTTAGTGGATCCTTTCCAGTATTTTCGCAACCAGCTAAGAAGAATATACTTAGTACAAAAAAAATTATCACCTTTTTCATAAAAAATAAAGAACTTTTGTCTTATTTAAATATTCCTAAAAGAAAAAGAAAAAAGAAAGAAGAGATTTATACGTCTCTTGCTTTAACAGTTTGTCTCTTGTTTGCTTTTGCTCGTGCAGCAGCATCCTTGATAAGTTGGGATACTCTTCCACTAAGAGCTTCTGCGAAATCAGCTGAGACATTCATACCTTTTGCATGATCTTTAATTTTTGCCTTTACGACTACTAAATCTGCCATGGTTTTTACCTCGCTTTTATTTTTTTAGTTTAGGAAAACATTGCATACACGCTCTGTATTGCTTGTTTTCAGACTATAAGAAAAACTCTTAGTATATAAACCTTTCCCTAAAAAGGGCTTAAAACAGCGTTTTTAGTGTGTTTTAGCATTGTTTTGATTAAAAGTTCTAATCGTTTCTAAACTGTCTTAAAAGAGGGGAATGTATATAAACAAGCCATATTTCTTGTTTTTGTATGGAAGAACAAGCTATAAATTGGGCTGATGTTGCTGCTCAAAAAATAATCAAAGAGAATGGGAATAAAAAGAAGTATGTTTGTGCTTCTGGTATTAGTCCTTCTGGTCATATTCATATTGGTAATTTTCGTGAAGTTATTACGACTGCTTTGGTTGTAAAATCTTTAAGAGAGAAAGGAAAAGATGTTCGTTTTATTTATTCTTGGGATGAATTCGACGCTTTAAGAAAAATTCCTAAAGATTTTCCTAAAGAATATGAACAATATTTGGGTATGCCTCTTTGTAAAGTTCCTGATTTAAAAAAATGTCATAAAAGTTATGCTGCACATTTTGAAAAAGAAATGGAAGATTCTATTGTTGATATGGATTTAGGTATTGAATATTTGTATCAAGGTAAGTTATATCAGTCTTGTGTGTACGCTGAAAAAATTAAGGAAGCTTTAGTTAATAGAGAAAAGGCTAGAAAAATTCTTAATAAGTATCGTAAGGAACCTTTGCCTGATGATTGGATTCCTTTAGAAGTGTTTTGTGAGAAGTGTTGGAAGAACATTACTAATATTCTTGCTTATGATGAAAAGTATGAAGTGCATTATGAGTGTAAGTGTGGTCATTCTAACAAAATTGATTTTCGTAAAGTTGGTAATGTGAAACTTTCTTGGAGAATTGATTGGCCTGCAAGACAAGAGTTTGAAAAAGTTGATTTTGAGCCTGCCGGTAAAGATCATTATGCTGCTGGTGGTTCAAGACCTACTGCTAATGAGATTATTGAAGCAGTTTGGAAAAGAAATCATGTTACTGATTTGCCTTATGAGTGGATTGCTATTAAGGGTGGTGGTGAATTTGCTAGCTCTAAGGGTGTTGTGACTCTCCCTAAAGAGGTTTTAGAAATTTATGAGCCTGATGTACTCCAGTTTTTGTTTACTGGAACGCAACCTAACAAAACTTTTGATATTAGTTTTGATTTGGATGTTTTAAAGATTTATGAAGATTTTGATAGGTATGAGCGTGCTTATTTTGGTAAAGAAGAACTTTCTGAGAAGGAAGCTAAAAAATTGAAGAGAGTGTATGAACTTTCTTGTATTCATATTCCTAAAAAGTTAGAAGAGCAACCAACTTTCAGACATTTAACTATGTTGTTACAAATTCATGAGGGTGATGTTAAGAAAGCAATTAAAGATATTAAGTCTGAGCGTGTTGTTGCTCGAGCTAAGTGTGCTTGGAATTGGTTACAAAAATATGCTCCTGATGATTTTAAATTTAGTGTGCATGAAAAGATTACTAAGGAAGTGAATGAACATCTTTCTGATAAGCAAAAAAAGTCTTTACAAGTTTTACAAAAAGTTTTAGGAAAGAAGAAGTTTGATGAGCAAGGTTTGTTTGATGAATTTTATGTTATTTGTAAAGAGATTGGTTTTAAGAATACTGAGTTTTTTGAGGGTGCTTATTTAGCTCTTATTGGAAAGAAAAGAGGGCCTAAATTAGCTAGTTTTATTTTAGCTTTGGGTCAAAAAAGAATTGCGACATTACTTGAAGGAGTAAAGTAATGGAACACTATCTTTTTGCTTTAGGTAGAAATCCTCAGTTGAGCTTATTGGAATTAATTTCTTTTTTTAAGAATAAGGATATTAATGGGCGTATTTTAGAGAAGTCTGAGGAGTTTGTGCTTGTTTCTTTGCCTGATTTCAATGCTTCTAAGGCTATGAAGCAGTTTGGTGGTATTTTGAAGATTGCTAAGGTTTTGGATGATGATTTGTATTTTGGTTCTAAGAACAAAGTTACTTTTGCTGTTAATTGGTTTAAGTCTGATCCTTCTAAACATTTGAAGATTATCAAGGGGTTGTTTAAGGAGCTTGGTTTGAAGGCTACGCAAAAGTTTGCTAAGTCTAGGTCTATTGTTCCTTCTAAGGCTAAGGGTTTGGATATTGAATTAATTGTGTACAAGGATAAGTTGTTCAAAGTTGTTGCTTCTTCTAATCCTAAGGAATATAAGGATCGTGATGAGAAGCGTCCTGTTTTTAATCCTTTAAAAGTTACTTCTATTCGTTTTGCTAAGATTTTAATTAATGTTGCTCAACCTAAGAAAGAAATTTTTGATCCTTTTTGTGGTACTGGTACTATTTTGCAAGAGGCTTCTTTGATGGGGTATTCTTGTATTGGTTTAGATAGACAAATTATTGATGCTCGTAAAAATTTGCGTTGGTTACAAAAAAAGTTTGTTTCTGCTAAAGGTAAGTGGGATTTAATTCAAGGTGATGCTGCTCGTTTGAGTAAAAGAGTTAAAAAAGTTGAGTGTGTTGTTACTGAACCTTATTTAGGTCCTTTTTTTAAGAGACCTCCTTTATTTCGTGAAGCTTTAAAAATTTCTAAAGAGTTAGAACAATTATATGCTAAAGTGTTAAGTGAATTACACAAAGTTGTAGATAATAAAGTGGTTATATTAATTCCTCAAATAAAGACTAAGGAAAGGAAGGTTGTTACTATTCCTATGGTTAAAATTTTGAAAAACACTGGTTTTAAGGTCTGTAATCCTGCTAAAGGTGTAATTATTCCTTTATTGTATGATGATGTAAAGAATAATGTACAGCGTCTTGTTTATATTTTAGAAAAAGTTTAGTATAAGACACCTTTTCTTAATAGATCTCTGTTTACTTCTGCTATTCCTGGTTCTTTGTTGAAGAGTCTTCTTAGTCTTGGTAATAATCTTGGGTCTGCGTAGTTTTCATGTAATATTGCTGCTGCGAGTTTTTTCATTTCTACTGATACGTTTCCTAGTGGATTGTTCATGACTGTTGGTACTGTATTCGCTATTGACATTGGTACGCTTATGTCTTCTGATAGTATTCCTATGATTGGTACACTACTTGCTTTTTCTATTTCTTCTATGCTTAGTTCAAAACTTTTGTTTCTTACTCTGTTGAGTACTAGTCCTACTATTGGTATGTTCTTTGTTCTCGCTACTTTTACTGCATGCATTGTTGTGCTTAAGGTTGGGTAGTCTGGGTTAGTTACGACTATTAATTCGTCTGCTGCTAACATGACTGATTTTATTTCGTCGTTTAGGTTTGGTGATGAGTCTAATAAGATTATATCATAATATTTTTTTAGTTGTTTGATTGTTTGTCTTAACTTGTAAGGATTGATTTTGTCGTTTAATAAAGATCCTGGTACTATGTGGAGGTTTTCTGTGTATTCATAGATTGCTTCTCCTACGTCTACTTTATTCCTTAGTACGTCGTGTAAGTTTACTTCTGGTTGTGTTATGCCAAAGTGTATTCCTAGGTTTGGTGCTGAGTAATTTGCGTCTACTAACAATACGTTCTTCCCAAATTCGTTTGCTAGTGCTGCTCCTAAATTAGCTGTGCAGGATGTTTTTCCTACTCCTCCTTTTATTGATATTATGCCTATACATTTGCTCAAATGTCATACACCTCGTCTAAGTTCTTTAACATATCTTGTTTGTTTGTCTTTTTATTAATCTTTCTATTGGCTTCTAATGTTTTCTTTTGTTCTTCTATTTTTGGTTCTGCTTCTTTAAAGGTGTATGATTTCTTGAATGAGTCTTCTGTTATTCCTTCTTGTTTTTTTTGTGCTGGTTTTGGTTCTAATCGTATGCTTTTTGTTGCATCTTTTACTTTAATTTTTCCTAGTGTTTCTGGGAAGAGTTTTTGTAGTTCTGGGTAAGTTGTGCTTTTCTTTCTTTCTTGTATGTTTTGTACTATTTTTTCTGTTTGTGGTCTTGCGTGTGTTTCTTGGAGTTGTTTGCTGTGTATTCCTTTCTTTATGAGCTCTTTCATAGTTTCTGGGAAGTGTGTTTTGTATTGTTGTGGTGTTATTTTTGTTGTTTTTTCGTCTTTTTTTCTAATTTTTTGAATAAATTCTTCACTAACTAGTCCTTCAAGTTTAGTTAATTTGTCTGGTTCCCCTGCCATTATCTTTTTAGGGATTGTTCTGCTATTTAAATGCTGAGTTTTTTTGTGGTGTGCTCTTTTTTGTGCTTTTTGTCTTCTTTTTCTGAGGAATTGTTTGATGGTTTGTGTAATTTTTGTTGGTTCTTTTTTTTGTATTTTGAAGTTGAATGGTTTTGGTGTTCCTATTGTTTTTCTATGTCTTTCTTTCCTTACAAGATGTGTTATGAGTGCTGCTAATAATGCTAAGATGAGGAGTAAGAACTATATGTTATCTTTGAAGCTTTTTTCTGTTGTTCCTATTGCTCTTCCTGTTAATGGTGATGGTGCTACAACTTTTGGTGCTGGTGTTCCTTGGTCTTGTTGTTTTTTCTTCTTTTTTTCTAATTTTTTGAATGCGCCACTTCCACTATCTCCTATTCCTGGTGAAGTACCTCCTCCTGAACTACCACTACTTTGACTTCCTCCATTTCCTGAACTGCTATTTTCTTTTGGATAGGTTACATTAAAGTATTCATATACGTTTGTGGAATTTTCTGTTCCATCATTAACAATTACTGTCCAGTTATGTATTCCTTCTGCTAATGATGTCCAGTTATGTGTTATTTTTGTATTGTTTGTTTGGTTTACACTTGTATTCAGTAATTGTTCATCTCCATAAAACCATACTGTCAAATTGTCTAAATCTTTATCATAAATTGTTGCTTCTAAGAGTGTTGCGTTTGTTGTAACTAAACTATTATTTAGTGGATTATTATGAGTTACTGTTGGTTGTGTATTTGTTGTATTATCTGTTATGTTTATGAACACTGTATCTAGTGTTCCTTCATTACCTACTGAATCATTAAAGGAGATTGTGTAATTCCAGAATCCTGCTGTTGTTGTGTTAACACTTATTGCTAGATTAGTATTATTTAGCCAATTACTATTATTTACTTGTATTCCTTCTCTTTCTACTATATATTGTCCTGGTGCTTGATTATCTTGTAGTATCCAGTCTATGGTTGCTGTGCTATTTATTATATATGTTGCATCTAGTGGTGTATTCGAAGTTGGTGGTGTTGTGTCTGGGATGGTTATATTAACAGTTAATGTATTATTTTGTTGTGCAAATGCACAGTTGCTTGAATTATCACAGTAGAGTACATTCCACTTAAAGTTTGTATTTTTTATGTTGTTTATGGTGAAGCTTGTTGTGTTGAGGATACCACTTAGATTAACACTTGCATTCGCTTCCCAAATTCCTGTTATGTTATGATAGAGTGTTGCGTTTAATAATTGTACATTTTCTGTTGCATTACTTGTGAAAGTTATATTTCCTGTAGTACTCACAGTATTATTTTGTGGTGCTATCAATGTTATGTTTGGTGTTGTTGTATCTACACTTGCATTAATTCTTGTTAAGTTTATACCATCCAAATACCAATCATCTCCATTACTACTTAATCCTGGATCTGCATCAAATCTTATTGTTACTGCACTATCAAATGTACAATTTGCTGGATAAATTTCTACACTAAATGGCAACCACTGATGTTCACTATACTCTCCTTCTGTCTGTCTCCAAATTTCTGTACTATCACAAAGTACTGTTACATATTCATTATTTTCCCAACTATGTTCCTATGACCAGAAACTTAAGTTAACTGTGTCATAACTACTAAAATCAAAACTTTGTTCTGTATGTGAAGTGCTTGAATCATCTTGGAGGTGCCAAATAAACCCTCCTACATCTGCACAATTTTCTGCATCATCACATTTGCTTGGTGGTGGATTATCTCCACTTCCTTCTGCTAATCTTCTCGAGTCTGATCCTGGATCACTCCACCCTTGTTCTCCTGATTCAAATCCTGCATAATGGATTTGTGTTGTTGCTCCTTCTACTAAAAGTACTGTTATTGCTAGTGCTAAAAGTATTAATCCTATTCTTGTGTGGGCACTAGTTCGTTTCATTGTTCTAATTGCACCTTTCTTTTAGTGTACTTGCATTTCCAATATTTGAGAAATTCTTCGACTTCTTCCTCTTGTTTCCTTGTTACTAAGAGCACTCCTTTGGCTAGCTGTTCTATCTTGTATTGTTCAATTACTCCTCCTTTCCCATCTCTTCCTTTGAGAGCATAATAGAAGCGTACTTTGTCTTTATTTGCTAAATGAGTTAGTGTATAGGTAAAGAGTGTGCTTGCTAACATATTCTCGCCTTTTCCCATAGTAAATCATTTAACAACTAAGGTATTTAAATCTTCTGATAGTAAATAATATAACTAATTAGTTTAAAATATCTATTTTTATTAATTGATTTAATTAAATAGTTTAAAATATATGTTATTGTTAAGTAATTTAACTCTTTTTTATGCTAGAAAGGTTTAAAAAGCATGAACACTAAGCATCTTTCATGGGACGTATCAAAACAAAATTGATTAAGAGAACTGCTTTGACTCTGTTTAAGAAGCATAAAGCAGACATTAAACCTACTTTTGAGGAAAATAAGCAAGTAGTGACTAATCTTTTAAGAAATCCTAACAAAAAAATGCGTAATATCATTGCTGGATATTTAGCAAGACTAGCTAAAACTAAAGAAGAATAATCCTAGTACTTTGATAACAGTTATCAAGGGGTAACAAACATGACAAAAAATGTAGGTACTATTGATGAGTCAACTGTTTTCATCGGCAGCAAGCCGTTCATGAAAATTTTGTAAGTACACCAACTTCAAAATCGCGTATTACGTTACTGGCGTGGTGATGCAGTTCACGACTCAAGGTGCTAAGTCTTTAGTGGTTAAAGCTAGAGGGAAGTTTATTTCTCGAGCTGTGGACATTGTTGAAGTTGTTCGCAATCGTTTTTTGGCTGATCAAGTTACTGTGAAGGATATTCAGGTTGGTTCTGAGCAGTTTGAAAACAAAGAAGGAAAGCAAGTTCGCGTTAGTACTATCGAGATTTCCCTTGCAAAGAAGTAATTGCTTTAAACAGAAACTGTTTTAAACTACTTTATCTTTCTTTTTTTATTCAAAAAGAGGGGTGTTGTGGTGACAAGTTTATTTATAGAATTAGGAACAGTTTTTATTGTTGCTTCACTTCTAGCTCTCTTCTTTCGCCGTATTAAACAACCTTTAATCTTAGCTTATTTGCTTGCAGGTGCTGTTTTTGTGCAGTTGTATGTTGGTGATCTTTCTACTGATGTTTTTCATTCTTTAGCACAAATTGGTATTGCTTTCTTGTTATTCTTAGTAGGTTTAAATATGGATATTCGTGTTTTGAAAGAAGTTGGTCATACTTCTTTATTTACTGGTATTGGACAAGTATTATTTACCACTCTTATTGGTTATTTTTTAGTTTTAGGACTTGGTTTTTCTACTATAACTGCATTTTATATTAGTTTAGCTTTAGCATTTAGTAGTACTATTATTATCATAAAACTCTTAACTGACAAAAATGATTTGGAAGCATTGTATGGTAAGATTTCTGTTGGGTTTCTCTTAGTGCAAGACTTAATTGTTATTTTATTGATTATTTTTATTGTTGCTTGGGATTCTGGTACTCTTGCTGCCGGAGATATGTTTACTATTTTTCTAAAAGGTGCTTTGTTATTTTTGATTGCCATACTTTTTCATCACACTTTTAAGAAGTTTCTTGATGTTATTGGAAAATCTCAAGAGCTGTTATTTTTAGTAGCAATTTCGTGGTGTTTTTTCTTGTCTATGATAGCTCAATGGTTCTCATTTTCTATTGAGATTGGAGCTTTTATTGCAGGTATAACATTAGCCAGTTTACCTTTTAAATTAGATATTGCTAATAAGATTAAACCATTGCGTGATTTTTTCCTTATCTTATTTTTTGTGGTCCTCGGAACACAGCTCTCTATTGGTGTATTACAGGAGATGTTAGTCCCTGCAATAATACTTTCTTTGTTTGTTTTGATTGGCAATCCTTTGATTGTCATGATTTTAATGGGAATCTTAGGCTATAGAAGCAGGAATAGTTTTTTAGCTGGTTTGACTGTTGCACAAATTAGTGAGTTTTCTTTGATTTTGATTACTTTAGGGGTTACTTTAGGACATATTTCTGAAGAAATACTAGGTTTAGTAACATTAATTGGTCTTATTACTATTGCTGCTTCTGCATACATGATTACTTTTGGGAATCAAATATATGATTTGCTTGCTCCTTATTTGAAAGTTTTTGAGCGAAAGCATTTGTATGAAAAGAAATTAACTTTGCACACAAAAAAGAAAAAGTATGATATTGTTTTAGTCGGATATCATCGTATTGGGTATAATATTTTAGATAGATTAAGAAAAAAGAAGATGAAGTTTGTTGTGGTTGATTATAACCCTACAGTTATTCTTAATTTGATGAAAAAGAAGATTCCTTGTTTGTATGGTGATGTTTCTGATCATGAAGTATTGAGAGAGATTAAGAATTTTAAGCCAAAGATGATTATTTCAACTATTCATTTATTTGAAGATAATGTGCATTTGGTTGATTACTTCAAAAAGTATGATAAGAAAATCTTAATCTATGGTACTGGAAAGACTGTTGATGAAGCTTTAGATTTGTATAATCATGGTGCTAATTATGTTATTGTTCCTCATTTGCTTGGTGGAGAAAGAGTTGCTGATTTGTTAAAACACACTTTGAAAAGCAAGAGAGAGTTGCATCATGAGAAGAAGAAGCATATTAAGCACTTAACTACTATGGACTTGCCTGAAAAGGTGTAGCTTAATTAGGCATACATATACAGGTGTTTGTATTACAGTGTTCATCTTTATCGCAAGCTAGGGGGTATTGGTTTTGACAATAAAAGTTATTCCCATCTTTTAACATAGGTCCACAAGAGTTCACTCCTTCTCCAGATTCACATTCACAAGTGTCATAGTTGCTATTATTCATTGGATCCTTGTTATATTTACTGGTAAAAGAAATAAGGATTTAGCAGGGTTTTGTAACATCTGGAACACTCAAGTCTATAGATATATTATGTACATGACTCTAGTAACTAATGAAAGACCATTTCCTTTTACTAGTTTAGGGAAGAATAAAGATCCAGTAAGTATGAAGAAAAAATAATAATCTGCCTCAGAGGAGATTTGAACTCCCGATCACCAGCTTATGAGACTGGGGTTTTACCAGACTAAACTACCGAGGCAAACTAAAAGAACTAGTTAAATAACGTTATAAAAGGCTTTTGATTTCTTCTGCTATTTTTCCTGCTTCTCCTTCAACATAGTGTACTCTTGGCCATGGATCTAAACCGTCACCTTCAGTTCTAGGAATTATGTGAAAATGTACATGGTCTACTACTTGTCCTGATGCCCTATTATTATTCTGTCCTACTGTAACTCCTTCTGAATACTTATTAGCTGCTATTGTTAACTTCTTTACTACTACTATCACTTTCTTCAATGTTTCTTCATCTATGTCTACTAAAGTTACTACATGTTTTTTTGGCACTACTAAGGTATGTCCTTTAGCTACTGGTGAAATGTCTAAGAATGCTAGTGTTTCTTCATCTTCATAAATTTTCTTACAAGGAACTTCTCCTTTAACTATTTTACAAAAAATACAGTCTTCCATGCCAATGAGTGTTCATTTGGAGTTTATTAAGTTTTCTTCGGAAAGTTTCCGTCTGTTTTTAAATATTTCTTTACTGGAGTAAATGTTTACTTCTCAAGCACCCCTCAGAAGTTTATAAATAAATAATCTTTGATAACAGCATGGTTTTAAAAATCAGTTCACTAAAACTTCTAGAAAGTGATCCTGCGCTTCGAATAGAAATAAGTAAGAAGTTAGAAAACTTTATGCTTCAAAGATTAACCAAGTCAACTAAAAAGATAGCGAAAGCCCTTAAAATTCGTGAAGTTTCTTTAAGAAGAAAACTTCTTGGAAGAACTGGTTATTCTTTTAAACTAACAGAGCTCTTAGTTCTAACTAAAAAAGCTGACATAACAAAAAAAGAACTATTCTCCAATATTAATAAAGTAAAGATCGGTTCTAATTCTTACTGGGTAGAGCTCCTCAAATATATAAAAATTGATCAAGAATTTGTAGAAGGAGTCGGATATTACATAGGTGATGGCAGAATGAAAACAGATCGTGGACTCTCAACAAGAAACACAAATGTAGAAACATTGAATTTTTTTATTAAATGGCTAAAAAAATACTTCAGTGCATTAAAAACCGAGATAAGGGTGGAGGTACTTTTACCAAGAACTATTTTTGATACAGCTGCTGAAAAAAATAAATGGTCAAAACTGCTAAATTTGAGCATAACATCTGTTAAAACTAAGCACAAACATGAAGAATGGCACAAAGAGATGGTTGAGGTAGGTTATTTTAGGAAAATAACAAAACGATTATTAGATAAATTAATTCCAATAGTTAAAAAAAGGTGCCTTAATCAAAAAGATTTAGCAATGGCTTATATTAAGGGGATAATGATTGCTGAGGGTTGTGTTAAACATAATGAAAAAAGGGGAACTAGAGCTATTCATCTCAAGATGAAAGATAAAAATGAAGTTAAATATGTCTTTAACCTTCTAAGATTTATTGGATTAGAACCTAGTTTTTTATTTTCAAGGCAGGATAATGAATGGGTAGTAACTATAACTAGTTATGATGAACTAAAAAGATTAAATGATCTCAAAATTTTTAAGTTTCATAGTGATCGGAAAAATAAACTAAAAGAAGCATTAAAAGGATACAAACACTATCAAGTGAAAAAAGGAACTGTAAACTTCTTTTATCTCTCTAAACTCTTGGAATTTGAGAAAGATAGCGGTACACATTTTACAGTAAATAATCTGTTAGATTATATCAATAAGGATAAAAATAGAATTTTAGTGGTTCTAAAGGAACTGCAAAAAAATGGGTTTATTGTTGGGGAGAGAATGATACAGACAGGGAGGCCTTTTAGGTTTGCTTTAACAGAGAAAGGAAAAGAATTTATTTCTAAATAGTTCTAGCTAATCTCCTGCTTGATCGAAATCTATCTCACAATGCATTAGTTTATGTAATGTTTCATGCAAATTATTTATTTTTACTCGTATTTGTTTTTCTGTGTCGCGAGATCTCAGTGTGATTGTTCCATCTTTCTTACTTTGATGATCTACTGTCACACAGTACGGCGTTCCAAATTCTGCTGATCTTAAATACCTTCTTCCTATACTTCCACCTTGATCATACTCCACTACTAAAAATGGTTCTAATTTTTTCTTAACTTTTTCTGCTAATTCTGGTAAGCCATCTTTTTTTAACAAAGGATATATTGCTACATCTATTGGTGCTAAGTGATAAGGAACTTTGAATGTTGTTTTTCCAGCTTCTTTACTACTTTTATTGTAAAAAATATCTAACAATGCAAAGACTGGTCTATCAGTTCCAAATGCTATTTCTAGTACATGTGGATGTATTTTAGTCCCATCTTCTCTTGTTGCTTGTAAATTTGTTTTTGAAAACTTTTCATGTTGTTTCAAATCATAATCTGTCCTATCATGTATTCCACACATTTCTGTCCATCCAAAACTATTGAGCTTAACTTCTATATCCCATGCATCTGCTGCATAGAACGCTTTTTCGTCTTCTTGGTGTTGTCTTATTCTTATCCTTTCTTTTGGTATGCCCATGTAGATATATTGTTGATAGGCTAACCACACACACCATGCATAGGCTTTGCTTCCTATTAACTTTTTCTTGACTGCTTCTCCTACTGTTATTTCTGTGTGTTTCTTTCCTTTTTCTTGTTCCTTTCCAGTCCAAAAGGGTAACTTCTCTTTTTGTATATTTTCATATTTATCCCAACTATCCTTTTCTTTTGGATCTATGAAGAGCTGTCCTTCTGCTTGTGTAAATTCTCTCCCTCTTAACACATGTTGTCTTGGACTTATCTCATTCCTAAATGCTTTTCCTATTTGAAAGACTCCTATTGGTAATTTTTTCCTAAAATGTTCATAATATCTTTTAAATGGTAAGTAAGTTACTGTTGCTGTCTCCGGTCTTAAACTTGCATCTTTTCCTGCAACTTTTGTTTTCATCATTAAGTTTTGTTTTTCTATTTTTTGGTGAAACCTTCCTTTACAATTTGGACAAGTAATATTTTCTTTTTTGATAACGTCTAATAACTTCTTATCACTATAACCATCTGCACTTACGTCAAACTTTTCTTCTATTAATTTATCTGCTCTAAACAACCCTTCACATTTGCTACAAATAACTGCTCTATCTGTAAAAGTATCTAAATGTCCTGATGCTTTCCACACTACATCTGGTAGTATTATTGGTGCTTCTAATTCCCATAAGCCATGTTCTTGAAAGACTTTTCTTATGCTATTTTCTACTTTATTTTTTAATAACTTCCCTGTTGGTCCATAGCTATAAAATCCTGAAAGTCCTCCATAGATTTCTGGAAAAGGTCCCCAAATGAATCCTTTACTCTGAATAAATGCTACTAGTTCTTCTAGAAATGCTGATTTTTTATCCCCTACTTTTTTAGCCATAGTTCTTTGCACTTCAGGGATTATTTAAACCTTATGAAAACCCTTAAAAACCTCTTTTTCTCTTTCTCCTTACTATGTATAACCTTGAAGAAGATCGAATAATTGAAGAGATCAAGAAACTCTCAGCGAAGCGTGTTCTCCTCCAATTACCTGAAGGGTTGAAAGCTGAAGCTTCTCGTTTAGTTAATCTCCTCGAAGAAAAGACTGATGCTTCTATTTTCGTTTCTGGCCAAGCGTGTTGGGGTGCTTGTGACTTGCCTATTGATGAAGCTCGTACTTTAGATGCTAATCTTATTGTACATTTTGGTCATGCTCCTTTTCACAAACCTGATTTCCCTATTCTCTACGTTGAAACAAGATACGAATGTGACATCACTCCTTTTATCCAAAAGAATTTAGAAACTTTCAAAAAATTCAAAAAGGTTGCTTTAGTTGCTTCTGTTCAACACTTACATCAAATTCCTATCTTACAAAAAATTTTAGAAAAAGAAGGTTTAGAAGTTACTATTCCTAAAGGTTTAGGTCGTTCTTTTTATGATGGACAAATTTTAGGTTGTGAACCTTCTGGTCCTAAACTTTTAGAGAGAGATGTTGATGCTTATTTGTCTATTGCTAACCAATTTCATACTTTAGCTATCACTTTGTCAACAGAAAAACCTGTTTTACTCCTCGATCCTGTTCATGAACAAGTTAAAGATCTCCAACCTTTAAAAGAACAGATTATAAGAAAACGTTTTGCTGTTATTGAAAAAGCTAAGCAAGCTAATTCTTTTGGTATTTTAGTTTCTTTAAAGTCTGGTCAGCTTAATACTGTTGTTGCTGAGAACTTAAAAAAGAAAATAACTGATAAAGATAAGGAAGCTATTATTATTACTATGAAAGAATTTCAACCTGATGAATTACTCAATTTTGGAAATATTGATGTTTTTGTAATTACTGCTTGTCCTAGAGTTGCTATCGAGGATCAACCTAGGTACGGAAAACCTGTTTTAACTTTAAAAGAACTATTCGTTGTCTTAGGAGAACTTTCTTGGGAAGATAATCTTAAACAAGGATTTATTACTGCTCCTTATGGTGCTAAATAATTATTTTTTCTTAACCCCTAGTACTATAAGACAGATACCTGCAACAAGTGAGCAAGCTATGAGACCAGTAACAAAAATAAGAGATAGCCATTCTGGTCTTGGAGAATAATTGTCTATAAAGAGTCCTCAAAAGATTACCATTAAAACTAGTAAGGCTAAGCAGCTTAAAAAAAGGCCTACAATCACTAAAATAATTCTTTCTTTTTTTATTAACTTTTTCCCTCGAAGTTTTTTTAGGAGTAGATTAAGTGCATATTTAAACATAAAATAAACTAAAAAAAGAGCAATTCCAGCAGAAAGTATTCCCCACCAAGTACCATAAACTGAACCGGCCATTACTTCTTTTTCCCTTTTAACTTCTCTAACTTAGCTTTCTCAGAAATGATCGCACTATTGCCACTCATATCTTCTATTACCATTTTTGTTGCTACATCACCGTATTTTATTTTTCTTATCTTCTTCAATAAATTTTTAGCACTTTTCTTTTCTCCATCGTCATCACTACTTTCTTTTTGTGCTTCTATTATTTTTACAAATCTATCTAATACTCCTTCTATGTTACTCACATATCCTTCTGAACTTGGTCCTGACTCCACCTTTAATCTTAAAGAAGGAAAACTAATACATCCTTCTGATGACTTCACCACTCTTATTTTCATATCTTTTTCTTCTTCTATCATAAAAGTTATTTTACATGGATCTTTTTTTTCAGCTGCTTCTATATCTGATTTAGAAAACTTACAAGTACTACATTGCATACCAAAAAGAAATGTTTTGCCAAAAAAGGGGATGTCTTGACTATCTTCCATTAACGTTAAAGTCTTTTTCCCACAAAATGAACATAGTTGTCCTTCTAGTTTTTCCATAGATTATAGGAATACCAGTAAATTTAAAAGCTTTACTCCTAGAGTTGAGAACTAATTATTCATGCACTTCTGAGACTTGTACATCTCTATATATATGTGCAAATGATGGTGTTACTACCAATAAATTTTCGCTAACTCCTGCGATATCTCCTTCTATTGCATCACAAGTCTTCTTAATCTTGTTAATACTTCTCTTCAATTCTACAATATCTTTATCTTTTAATTGTTTAATATTAATCAATGCTATTGTATATCCTTCTCTAATTGCATCTAGTGCTTCTTTTACATCTCCAAATTCTGTTAGAACAAAGGACTTCACTACTATCTTAGATTTCTTACCTATGTCTCTTGTAGTATCAATTTCTACATATTCTTCTTCGTAGGTGTCCTCGAAATCATCGACTGGAGCGCTCATACCCAATCTTTCTTTTATTCTTGAAAATAAAGCCATAGTTTTTTTATCCCTCGACAATTAATACTTCTTATTTGGTCAAGCTATATAAAGATTTCCGTGTTCTGCTACTATTGTCCGCTCTCTAGGTTGCTAACAACTTGTAAGAGTTGTGTTCTTGTGTAGGCAGGCATATTTGGATCTCCTCCTAAATCTTCGAGTTGTTGTAACACTTGGTCTTTTTTGACTTCTGCTGATACACCATTTTCTTCTTTAATTAAACTAATAGTTGCTTTAATTTTTGCTCTTACGTTTTTTGGTACACTATTATCTTCTTCAATTAAAGCTAAAGTTTCTAAGATTATTGCTTGTTGTAACATTTTTTTACCTCTCCTTATTTATCTTCTTTTTTTTCTATTTGTTGCATAATTGTAGAATGAATACTTTCCATTTTTTCTTTTAGTTGTGTTTCTTGCTTCTCAACATTCTTTAATCTGAGTTCACAAGTTTCTTTTTTAGTTGTTAAGTCTTTCTGTAATTCGTCTTTTTTGCAAGCTACCATGATATTGCCTACTACTTTGTAAGGTTCTTCTTTTGTTTTGGATAATTCTTCCAAAGCATTATCTAATTCTACTAATTGTACTTGAATTGTTTGTCTTTGCATATGAAATTGTTGCATATTCTGCTCAATCATCTGCAATTGTGCAATTTTTTCTTGTACTTCTTTATCCATTTTATCTTGCCTTCACTTTAACAGAAATAGTTCTTGATTTATAGAGGATTTTGTAACCACAATAAGGGCATCTAATTTTTTTCTTTACATATTCTGGTTTGATTGCTTTTCCACAGGAGAAACATTTGTAGGTAGCCATTTTTTGTTTTTATTTAGGAATATATGCTTTTCCAGCAAATTTATGATTACATTTCTTGCATTGATAAATGCCTAAGCTTATTCTCTTAACTTGATTCTTACCGCATCCTGGACATTTATGTTTTTTCTTTTGTTGCCTTTCTATGGTCGCCACTTTTACTTTGAGTGTCTTACCATATCGTGGTCCATATTTTCCAGATGTGCCTACTTTTTTAGTTGCCATAGTCGTTTTTAAAGGTTGTCGTTTTTAAAGCTTTCTGTGAGGTTTTTGGAGAATAGGCTTTTTAAAAGCTTCTATATTGTCACTTCCGAAAACTTCTAAATATTCTTAGAAAACAGAGAAGATTGTTGGAAGTAATAAATAGAAATGGGACTGCCAGGATTTGAACTCCCAAAAGGATAGATATCTTCTAAACCTTTTCCTGGGCCACGTGACCCCAAATCACGTATCCTACCAAGCTAGACCACAATCCCATCTGTTATTTTAACTTACATAGAGCCTTTATAAATTTATTGGGAGAATTAGTTCACCTCTAAGATATTATCATAAGAATATTCTATTTCTTCTTTACTTCTGGCTTTTTCTCTTCTTTCTTTTCTTCCTTCTTCTCTTCTGTCTTTCCTTCTTCTTTCTCTTCTCCCTCTTCTTCTTTCTTTTCTGCTTTTGGTTGTTGTTTCTTACTTGCTGCTGCTAATCTTTCTTGTTCTTTTTTTAGTGCTTCTATTACTTCTTCGAATTGTGTTTTTAATGCTGCTTTTTTTTCTTCACTTATTTCTGTTTTTGCTTCTTCTAGTTCTTTGTTATATCTTCCTTCTTCTAGTTCTTTGTTAAATTCATTACTATTTTTCCCTTCTATCAACACTCCTAGTGAGTTTGCACTTCCTGCTATGCTTTTTACTTTTGCTTTTAGTGTTCCTTCCAATAAACTGTCTTCTTTCATTTGTGCTATTTTGATTGCTTGTTCTATTGCCATGTTTGCTACTTTTTCTTTGTCTGGTGTTCCGCTTCCTTTTTGTACATTCAATTCTTTTTTTATTAACTCTGTTGTTGGTGGTGTGCCAATTTCTGTTTCTATGTCTTTTGTTTCTATATCTACGTGTACTTTGACTGGTATTTTCATGCCTTTGAAGTGTGCTGTTTTCTCATTGATTTGTTTTAAGACGTCTTGTATATTTATCTTCATGGGTCCTAATTTTTGGCTCATAGCTGCATCTGCTTTTGCTGCTCCGCCTTCTATCATCATTTCTATTGTTTCTTTTTTACCCATTGTTTATTCCTTTGCTTCTTCTTCGTCTCTTCTAATTACTTTTACTGAATCTAATTTTACTGTGATTGGGATTGGTACTGCTGCTTCTAATAATTCTACTACTACTTCTTCTTTTGTTTGATCTATTCTTGTTACTTTTGCTTTTTCTCTTTTGAATGGTCCTGAGATTATTTCTACTATATCATTCTTTTGTATATTGACTTGTACTTTAATTTGTTCTAACATGTGTTCTATTTCTTTGTAATCTACTGTATTTGGTAATAATCCTCTTGCATAAGGTACTTTGTGGTATGCTTCTTCTGCTGCTTCTCTACTTTCTGCTTCTAAGAATACATATGCTCTGAGTCCATGTGGTCTGATTATGCTATAAATATGAAGTCCTTTTTTTTGTACGTTTGATGTTACAAAGTCTACTACTTGGTCTTCTCTGTTACTTGTTGTTCTTAGTGCGTAGATTGGCATTTTGTTCTAAAAGACTTCCCATACGATTTTGATTACAAATCCTAGGAGTCCTATAATTAATATTCCTATTCCTGAGACTTTGACTATTATTTTAAATTCGTCTTTGCTTGGTTTTTTTGTGATTCTAAATACTCTAAAGCACTCTTTGCTGAATGTTTTTAACTTTTCAAGTAGTTTCATAATAGTCCTCCAGAAAGGATGAAATATAGTGTTTTTTTAGGGTTTTTAAAGGTTTTGGAATTTAAATCTTTTAGAACTATACAAAATCGATCCCTAATTCTTTTTCTATGTCTTTTTCTCTTTGTATCGCTGTTGTTTTCCGACTTCCAAAGATTTGTGGGCTTGTTACTCCTGTTACTATGATCATTGTTCTTATAGTATTTGCTAAATCTTCGCTTATTTGTGCTCCCCAGATGACTCTTGCATTGTCACTTAATTTTTCGCTTACTCCTTCTACTACTGTTTTTGCTTCTTCTAGTGTCATGTCTGGTCCACCACTGACATTTATTAACGCACCATTCGCTCCGCTCACATCTACGTCTAGTAGTGGATTGTTCAGTGCTTTCTCCACACTCTCAGCTGCTCTGTTGCCACTATCACTTTCTCCTACTCCTATCATTGCTACTCCACCTTTGCCCATTACTGCTCTTATGTCTGCAAAATCCAAATTTACTAGTCCTGCTTTGGTTACTAATTCTGATATTCCTTTTACTGCGTTTGTTAAGATTTCATCTGCTACTTTGAATGCTGTGTGCAATGGTAGGTCTGGTGCTAGTTCTAAGAGTTTATCGTTTGGTATGACTATTAAGGTATCTACTGTATTCTCTAATTTTTCTAGTCCATACATTGCGTTTTCATATCTTTTGCTTCCTTCCATTTGGAATGGTATGGTTACTACTGCGACTACTAGTGCGTTTGCTTTTTTTGCTACTTCTGCTATTACTGATGCGCTTCCACTTCCTGTTCCTCCTCCTAATCCACAGGTTATGAATACTAAGTCTGCTCCTTGTATTGAACTTTTTATTTCGTGTTCGCTTTCTCTTGCTGCTTCTTCTCCTATTTGTGGTATGCTTCCTGCTCCTAGTCCTTGGGTTACTTCTCTTCCCATTAAGATTTTTTTTACTGCATTTGTGTATAAGAGATCTTGTGCGTCTGTGTTTACTGCTACTGTTTCTGCTCCCATTATGCCTACTTCACTTATTCTGTTTAGGGTATTGTTTCCTGCTCCGCCTGTTCCGATTACTTTGATTTTAGCTTTTTGTCTAGAAAGGATTTGTTCTAATTCTTCGTCTATGTTGACTGTGTGTACTTTCTGTTGTCCTTCTCTTTCTGTTGATTGTTGAATTATAGTGTCCATTTGTGTCACCTTTTTTGAATGGTATAAAGAAGTTTTGACTTGTATATAAGCTTAGTTATGCTTGAGTAGTTGTTTTTGGTTTTGTTGCTTTTTCTTCTTCTAATGTTATTTCTTTTAATGCTGGTATGACTTTTTGTACTTGTTCTTTTAGGGGTTTTTGTAGGTGTTCTGGTACTGTCATGGTTATGGTTGCTTTGTCTTTTTCTACTTTGCACTTTACTTCTTTGTTAAAGAGGTTGTTTAAGTAATGCTGTAATTGTTCTTGTGTGTCTTTTACTTGTCTTTTTATTGTTAATTCATATATTAAGTTCCTTCCTGCTAATGGATGATTAAAGTCTACTATGATTCTTCCTCCACTTACTGTTCTGACTATTCCTAAGTGGTTGTCTATGTTTAGTTGTAGTCCTGGGAATGGTTGGATTTTTTCTTTTTTGAAGGTGCTTAGTGGTACTAATTTCAATAACCTCGCATCTTTCTTCCCAAATCCTTGTTCTGGTGTGACATCTATGGTGTAAGTTTTCAATTCTTTTCCTATTAGAAATTTGTCTATGCCTTTGACTAGTTGTTGTTCTCCTACACAGATAATTTTTGGCCCATAGGTTTGTTTTGGATCGTGTATGTTTTCTTTTTTTGCTAGTTTTTCATCTGTTAAATCAAATATTTGGTTGGTTTCTTTGATTCTTCCTACGAAGTCTAATTCTACAAAATCTCCTTTTTGAATTGTCATGTTTCTTCTGAATCTTGAGGGGTTTTTAAATGTTATTACTTTTTTATGAGTTAGGAAACTTATTAAAGAAGCCTTTATGCTAAAATATATGCTTTTACCTAATTATAAAGATGGAAGTGTTGTTAATCTGATGAGTTCTGTAGGTGGTGCTCTGGGTGCTAAGTCTAAGTATACTCCTTTGAAGATTTTGAAACCTGATGAATTGAAATCTGCTAAGAATGTTGTTTTGTTAGTTATTGATGGTTTGGGTTTTGAATTTTTGCAGAAGTATGGGAAAAATTCTGTTTTCTCTAAACACTTAAGAGGAAAAATAACTTCTGTTTTTCCTACTGTTACTAGTACTGTGGTGCCTACTTTTTTTACTGGTCTTTCTTCTCAAGATCATGGGATGACTGGTTGGCATATATTTTTGAAAGAATTAGGTTGTGTAATTAGATCTTTGCCTTATGATTTAAGAACTTCTCGTTTTTCTCTTGCTGAAGTGAAAGATATTAGTTCTGTGTTTAATCTTAAACCTTTTACTAATAAAATTAGTTGTAATTCTTATGTTGTTACACAAAAAGACTTAATGAATTCTCCTTTTTCTATTGCAACTGCTGGAAAAGCAAAAAGATATGCTTATACTAATCTAAATGGTTGTTTTAAAACAATAAAAAAAGTTATTACACTAAACTCTAAAAAGAAGTTTATTCATGCTTATTGGCCTAATTTTGATTCACTTTGTCATCGTCATGGAACTAAGAGTAAAAAAGTGCTTACTCATTTTAAACAATTAAACAAAGAGGTAACTTCTTTCTTAAAGTCTATTGAAAGTACTAATACTGTTCTTATTATCACTGCTGATCATGGCATGATTGATGTTCCTAAAACTAAAAGAATTCATCTTAAAAATCATCCTCTTTTAGCTGAAACTTTAACTGTTCCTTTATGTGGTGATTGGAGATATGTGTATTGTTATGTTAAGCCTGATAAAACTAAACAGTTTGCAAGATATGTGAAGAAAAAATTAAAACATTGTTGTACTTTGCATAAAAGTAAGCATTTAGTTAAGAAGAACTACTTTGGTTTAGGTAAACCTAGTAAAAAATTTTTAGAGAGGATTGGAGATTATACTTTAATTATGAAAGAAGGTTATGCTCTGTATGAATCTTTAGCTCATGAAAAAGGACATTATAATAAAGGAGACCATGGTGGTTTAAGTAAAGAAGAACTCTATGTTCCTTTAGTTGTGGTCAATAAATAAAGAAGATAAATAGCCTGTACTGAAGTAGTACGGCTCGCAAGACTCTATTATTGGAAAACACAATCTTTATAAGTTCTTCTCTTGACTGTTCTCTTTATGGCTGAATCAAAACCTATTCATATGAATGAAGTGAAGGTTGGTAAGTATATTCTTGTTGACGATGTTGCTTGCATTGTTAAGAGTTTACAAGTTTCTAGGCCTGGAAAGCATGGGCATGCTAAATATCGTGTTGAGGCTGTTGGTATAATTGATGGTTCTAAAAAGATTTTCATAAAACCTGGTCATGATAGTATTGAGTCTCCTATTATTGAAAAAGAGACTGCTCAAGTGTTGTCTGTGCAAGGTGATATTGCTACTGTTATGGATGGGAAAACTTATGAGACTTTTGACTTGCCTATTCCTAATGAGTTGAAAAATCAAATTAAAGAAGGTATTGAAGTAATTTATTGGATTATTATGAATGATAAAATCATTAAGCAGGTAAAATAATGGCTAAATTTCCTGAAGCTCAAAAGCGTATGTTTGGTAATGTTTTTGTGTGTAAGCGTTGTAAATCTAAACAACGTTCTACTTCTCAAAAGGTTTTGTTAGGGAAACAAACTTGTCGTAGTTGTGGTGGTAAGAGTTTTAGAACTTTAAGGAAGGGGAAACAAGCTAGTGGAGCTAAGTAATTAATGTAAAAGATGGTGAATCTTGATTTATTATTTGCAATTATTTTTTATGGTATTCTTATTATTTGGTTTCTAAAACAACGTAATCGTTTTGAAGTGCATGGGAAGATTGTTGCTCTTTACAAGACTAAGATTGGTTTAAAATTAATGGATAGGTTAGCTAATATTGCTCCTCGTTTTACTAATGTCCTTGGCCACATCGGTACTGTTGTTGGTTTTGCTGGTATGGCTGTTATTTTTTATTTTTTAACTAAAGGTACTGTTGATTTATTATTAATTCCTGATGCTGCTCCTGCTGTTGCTCCTGTTCTTCCTGGTATTAGAGTTCCTGGTTTGCCTGTCTTGTCTTTTTGGCATTGGATTTTAGGTATTTTCTTTGTTGCTACTGTGCATGAATTTTCTCATGGTATTTGGGCTAGGTTGTATAAATTAAAAGTAAAAAGTTCTGGTATACTCTTTTTTGGTCCTATTCTTGGTGCTTTTGTTGAGCCTGATGAGAAACAAATGGCAAAAATCTCTAAACCTAAACAATTGGCTGTCTTTTCTGCTGGTCCTTTCTCTAATATTATCTTTGGTTTTATCTTCTTACTCTTAATTAATTTTGCTACTGGTCCTTTCTATAATGGGTTGTATGATGGTGTTGGTATTGAAATTAATGAAATTACTGATGGGTTTCCTGCTGCTAATGCTGGCATTGAAGCTCCTGTTGTTTTGACTGCTATTAATGGTGTTCCTACTATTTCTTTTGATTCTTTTTTGAATGCTACTAAAGATATTACTCCTAATAAACAACTTATTTTGTCTACTGATAAGGGTGAGTTTAATCTTGTCGCTGGAACTAATCCTGATAATGCTAGTCGTGGTTTTATTGGTGTTGCTGATTTTAGTTTAAAACGTGAGGTTAAAGATGGTATTGTTGAGAAGTATGGTGCTTGGTTCTCTGCTGTTTTCACTTGGGTGCATATGTTAATTTTTTGGTTAGTTATTATTAACTTTGGTATTGGTTTATTTAATTTGCTTCCTCTTGGTCCTATTGATGGTGGTCGTATGTTTTTAACTGCTATGGAAGGTATTTTTAAAGATAAGAAGCGTGCTCATAAAGTGTGGGCTTTTGTGAGTTTCTTTTGTTTATTACTTATCTTTATTAACTTAGCTCCTTACTTGTGGCAGTTGTTGTTGTGGTTACTAAAACCTGTTATGATGTTAGGTGCTTTTTTGGGGTAATGAAATATGTTAGTTGACGTCCATGCTCATTTAGATCATGCACATTATAAAGATAAATTAGATGTTATTATTGCTCGTGCTAAAAAAATTGGTATGTCTCATGTTTTAACTAGTGGTGTTAACCCTGTTAGTAATAAGAATGCTTTAGAACTTTCTCGTAAGTATGATATTGTTTATTTTTCTGCTGGTCTTTACCCTATTGATTTATTAGGTAATGTTGATGTTGAAAGTATGCCAAGACAGATTGATCCTATTGATATGGATGAACAATTTAAATTCATTCAAGACCACAAAGATGAGGTTTTGGCTATTGGTGAGGTTGGTTTGGACGGAAAATTCTGTGCTGATCAATTGCCTAAACAAAAAGAGAACTTTGAAAAGATTTTAAGATTTGTTGAAAAGATTAACAAACCTATTGTTTTACATTCTCGTAAAGCTGAAAGTAGTGTTATTGATTTGTTAGAATCTTCTTCTTTGAAGAAAGTTAACTTGCATTGTTTTATGGGTAATAAAAAACTTATCAAGCGTGCTTGTGACTTAGGGTATCATTTTTCTATTCCTCCTCTTATTGTGAAACTCCATCACTTTCAGATGTTAGTTGATTTAGTGCCTTTAAACCAGCTTTTAACGGAAACTGACGCTCCTTGGCTTAGTCCTTTTCCTAATCAAAAGAGTGAACCTGCTTTTGTTGTTGAGTCTCTTAAAAAAATTGCAGAAATTAAAAAAATTACTACTGAAGAAGTTACAAAAAATATTTTTATGAATTTTCAGAAACTTTTTTTGCAACAATAAGTTATTTTTTGTTAAAACACTGTTACAAGTGAAAACGAAAGGTTTTTAAGTAATAACTACTACAAAAAACAAGTCTGAACATGTATAATGTTTTGCACAATGCTTAAAAAAATAAAGAGGTGAAAAGTTATGGCTGCAAGAAGAAGACGAAGAGCTGCTGCTAGTTCTACAACAACTCGAAGACGTAGAAAGTCTACTGCTCGTAAGACTACTACTAGAAGAAGAACTACTAGGAGAAAGTCTACTGCTAAG
>CEPX01037720.1_pt1 | contig 70366 bp, 81 predicted proteins | sample 361361 | NCBI WGS metagenome assembly CEPX01 (sample SAMEA2619974, study PRJEB7988) | marine metagenome | biome: marine biome (ENVO:00000447); feature: mesopelagic zone (ENVO:00000213) & marine oxygen minimum zone (ENVO:01000065); material: "saline water (ENVO:00002010), including plankton...
AGAATTTGTAATAAAACTAAATAATAGAAAATTGCTGAATGATTTATTACTTAAATCCGGCATTAAAAAAGATAAACTTGAGACGGTAATTTTGACAATTGATAAGCTTGAGAGATTTGGACTGGATACAGTAAAAAAAGAATTAAAACAGAAAAAAATCAATAATGATGTAATTAAAAAAACAATTAACTTAATCAGTATCAAAGGGAGCAATAACGAAAAAATAGGCAAGATTAAAAAATCAATAGAAAAATCTGATGGTTTGGATGAAATCGATGAACTGCTTTCTTTATTGAGTATTCTAAATGTTGATGCGGAGTTTGATCCTTCTCTTGCCCGCGGCTTAAGTTATTATACCGGCACAGTCATAGAAGTATTTTTGAAAAACAGCAAGGTGAAAAGTGCTGTCTGCGCAGGCGGCAGATATGATAAGATGATAGGCTCTTTTTTAGGCAGGGGGGATTATTCTGCTGCAGGTATTTCTTTTGGCCTGGATAGGATTTATGATGCTTACGTTGGAAAAACAAAATCTCAAAAAAAATCAGTTACAGATGTCTACATTGTTCCTATTGGTACGTTTAATGAATCATTAAAGATAGCAGAAGAGTTAAGAAATGAAAACGTCAAGGTAGATATTGACCTAACAGGAAAGGGTCCTAGTAAGAACCTACAATATGCAAATAGCTTAGGAATACCTTATGTTTTGTTCATAGGTGAAGATGAATTAAAGCAGGGAAAAGTTAAGTTAAAGGATATGAATTCCGGAAAAGAACAATTAATGGATGCAAAGGAGCTTGTTTTATTTCTTCAGAACGGATAAAAAAAATTTATCTAAGGTTTTTATTACCTCTGATACGCTTCGATTTATTTTCTGGAAAACCAATGATATTAATAAGTTCCCCATGTTTATCCATAGCCCGGTGAGCGCTAATGAAAAGCATCTCTATATGTTCTTGGAGAGGTTTTTGATCCATCACTTGTTTTAAATGGGTTAAAGTAGCATAAGCTTTTTTGAGTTTATTATATGCTTTCTGGCGTAATTCTATCTCTTCCTTTAGGACAAGCGGATTAGGTTTCTTTGTTCCACCTATTCCCAACACCCACATGCCGGTATTTTTATCCGAATACTTTTTTATTAATAGATCAGTCATTTCATGTGATTCATGAACTGTTTTTTCAACTCTCATCAATTCTCTCTCTACACCCTTCAAATTCTTAATTTTTCGATCAATATCTTTAAACACTTCTATCAGAAGACGTTCCTCTTCATCTGAGATCCTTTTAGAGATACCACTCAATGCTTTAAGATTGGGCATTTTAAATTATTAATGGATGTATTTTTTATAAATTTTTTTGTTTTCTATTTCCTCTTATAGAGTCCCAACAACTCTGTTTTTTCTATTATGTGGCCATCCATCGCAGCTTCCAAATCTTTCTTATCAGAGTCTTCTTTAATGTCTAAAGTCATATCTAGAGCGTAAAGCTTGAAAAAATATCTATGGGTGCCAAAAGGCGGGCAAGGACCGCCGTAACCGGGTTTTCCAAAACTTGTTTTTCCCTGTGTGCCTTGAGGTTCTGTGCCTTTTGCTATTGTTTTGGTATCTGGAGGAATGTTCCACACAACCCAGTGCACCCATGTTCCAACAGGGGCATCAGGATCATCCATAATTAAAGCCAAACTTTTTGTATTTTCAGGAACTTCATCTATATTCAATTCCGGCAAAATATTTGCACCATCACAAGTATATTCTGACGGCATTTCCTTATTATTTTCAAATGCTGGACTTGTTAATTTCATATTAATCACCCTATTAGCTGGTTTTATTTCATTTTCGATATTTATATTATCCTCTTGTTGAACATTAACATTTACTGTCTGCGTTTGGCAGCCTGCAATAAAAATTATAATCAAAAAAATAGTTAGTATTAATGATTTCATAATTTATGATTATTCTTTTGAATTATAAATATTTTGGTATTTTTAAGAAAAAAAGAGTTAATTTTTGTTTACTGGTCCTTATGCCCTGCCCTTAATATTTTGAATTTTTTATTCTTCATATCTAAATCATAGATATTAAAATTTGTTCTTAAGTCAAAATTTTTGTAATGTTTGGCATAGTTTGTAGAAATAGATCCATTTGGACTTCTTACTCTATGGAAAACATTTATTGGCCAGCCAAGAATAGCAGCTCCTTTGAAAATTAGTTTACCATTATGTTTTATGTACTCTGAAGTTGCCTCAAATCTTTCAATTTTCCCATGTTTTATTGAATAAAGATCAATAAATCTCTTTCCTTCGTGAACTAATAGATTATCTTCCTGACATGGATGCATATACCATGGCCTCTTAACCTTTGATCCCTTAACACTTGGAGAAACTGCATTTTTTTGATGGATTACTTTATCAATTGCACTTAAGTGTGATAATACCCCATACACATTATAGAACTCAACTTTGGGTGTCTTTCTTAGAAGATTTAAAGGGATAATAAATGCTACACCTTTAATTACTTCTTTTTTACCCATATTAATTCTCATTTGTCTATCCACATTAAAATATAAAAAGCCTCAGATGGGCATTAATACTCATAAGTAGAATATTGGGAAATTATAGTATAAAAACTTTACTTTAAAAAATGGAGCCTCCGGAGGGAGTTGCACCCCCGACCTGCAGGTTACAAACCTGCCGCAATGGCTACTATGCTACGGAGGCATATAAGTAGGATTGAAAACTAAGTATATTTAAAAATATTGTCCTAATATCCAGAATAATCAAAACTCTTTCTCAAAGCCATATCGCTTTGCATGGAACAATTCCGGAGTTGGCATCCATGTTTTTAGATTTAAATAAGCTTTTACCTTGCTCTGGATCCTGTAGACATCTCTCCACAAATCCTTCTGCCTTTTTTCAATATGAGTATGCATAATTCTTTCCTCGTATATACGCTTAAAGTGTTTCAAAAGCTTGTGATTTTTCCATTTATCCCCTAAATCTGATATTATCCTGGCGTTAAAAAACATTTCCAACTCTCCAGACTGGGTTTTCATTTTCTTTCCCTGATGCACAATCTCTCTTTCCTCTGTACTTACACAATGCCAATCCACATCTAACACGTTTAGGAAATAGTCACTTTTAAGTCCTTCATGATGCTTTTGTGCCCTCCACCATACCCAATACTCTTTTCCGCCATAATGTATGCCGCGCTGATAGACATTCTCAGAATATAATGTTTCTAGGTCTGAATGTGCTGAAACATCTGCCCCCTCATCCTCAAAACCATGCCATCCCTCTTCCAGCAGTAATTCATGCATCATTACATATAAGTTCCTTAAAGAAAAAACATCCTTATATTTTACACTAAATGGTGGAATTTTTCTTACAACACTTCCTACTTTACCTCTTTCTATAGTAACTTCCGGATTAGCCATACAACAAATTTGGTATACTAAATTTATAAATCTTTCGGTATAGTATACTGGTATAGTTATTTATATACTTTGATAAACTACCTATGTTATTAAAAACAAAAATCATAGAAATCCAAAAAATAGCCGATTTCTAGGATGCCAAAAAACAAAACTCTTACCAATAAATATTTATAGTAAATCTTTAGATTGACATCTAGAGTTTCGTTTTTTGTGTATAATTAAAGCGTAAAACATTAGCAAGGACAAAATGCTTATTGGGTGTGTGGGTAAGGCCAACTGCGGAAAATCAACTTTCTTCAAAGCAGCTACTCTGGCAGAAGTTGAAATTGCAAATTATCCTTTTGTAACTATTAAACCAAATGAAGGGGTTGCATTTGTAAAAGTTGATTGTGTTGACAAGGAATTTAATGTTAAATGCCAACCAAAACACGGTTACTGCCTGAATAATAAAAGATTTGTTCCTTTTCAATTGATGGATGTAGCTGGTTTAGTTCCTGGAGCTCATGAAGGCAAGGGTATGGGAAACCAGTTTCTGGATGATTTAAGGCAAGCAGATGTTTTAATTCACATTTTGGATGTTTCCGGCAGTACAAATGAGAAAGGAGAAGCAGTTGAACCAGGAAGTTATGATCCTGCTAATGATATAAAGTTTTTAGAAGTTGAATTAGATATGTGGTATTTGCGCTTGGTAAAAAAGGGATGGGAAATGTTTATAAGAAAAGCCATTCAGGAGAAATCAGAGCTGACTAAGGCTTTGTCTTCTCATTTGACAGGTTTAGGTGTAAATGAAAAAATGGTAGAAGAATTAGTAGAGAAATTAGAATTACCTGCAAACTTTTCAGAGTGGGATGAAAACATACTAAAAAAATTAGCTGTAGAATTAAGAAAAACTACAAAACCAATGATTATAGCCTGTAATAAAATAGATGTTTCAGGAGCAGCTGAAAATTTCACAAGATTGGAAAATGAATTTCCAGATCATATGCTGGTTGCGTGCTCTGCTGAATCAGAGCTTGCATTGAGAGAGGCTGCAAAGCACGATTTAATTGATTATATACCTGGAGAAAATAATTTTGCAATAAAAAATGAAGAAAAATTAAGTGACAAGCAAAAAAAAGCTTTGAATTTTATAAAAAACAAGGTCTTAAAAAAATTTAGGACAACTGGTGTTCAGGATGTTCTTGATAAAGCGATTTTTAGTTTATTGAAGCACATTGCAGTTTACCCAGTTGCAAACAGCAAACTGACAGATAAGGATAATAATGTTCTTCCGGATTGTTTCTTAGTTCCAGAAGATATAACTGCTTTAGATTTTGCTTTTAAAGTGCATACTGATATAGGCAATAATTTCATCAAGGCAATTGATCTGAAAACAAAAAATGTTGTAGGCAAAGAGCATAATCTAAAAAACAGGGATGTGATAGAAATAGCGACGAGCAAATAGCTATTTATTCTTAAATCTTTCAAAGCTCTGCACCAGATCAATCATGTATTTGCCATCTTCAACCTTAAAGATTAATGGCTCTCCTTTGAATAAATGCACCAGGTCAAGCTCATATTTTCCAGGTCTTAGGACTCTGATAGCTTCCAAGTCAAGAATTACTGGCTGGTTTTTATCAATTTCACTTCCAACCAGGTCAAAGACATCCTGTTCAATCTGCTCTTTTTCTTTACTGGTTAAGTTGGATTCCTCTGATATTTTTTTCATATCTTCTAGTTTTTCTTTCTTAATAAAGAAAAATAGTCTTCCACCGCAGTTACACCCTTTTAGCAGTTCCTGTGCTCCATCTTCATAGAATGAATTGCACCTTACGCATTGATGTGGCATAATCTTTTCCTCTCGCTTCGCTCAAGCAAAAGCGTAACCAAAAATATGGAATTTCGCTTCGCTCAATTATTTATTTTTTCTTTTTCTTTCTGGCCTCTTTTGTAAAGAGTTCAATCTTATTCGGGTCTTTCTTTATTTCTGTTACAATGTTTGCAGGACCTATTATTGTAAGGCCCTGCCTGTCACCTAAAAGAAATCCAAAGAGGTTGCTTCTTAGCTTTTTAACACCAACTGTATCCTTGTCTCCAGGGTTTATTACTGCTAATTCTATACCTTTAAACCTGCTTCCAAACTCCTCCATTGCTATGGATATTAAATCTGTTTCTTCTTCTTTTTTTAACCTGCCTTGTAACAAAACAATCTTGTTTTCCTTAACAATGTCAATTAGTTTTTTTACTCTTCTTGCACTGCCTAAATCCTCAATCTCATGGTATGGGACAAATTGTAAAGTTACCATTTTAGCTGTTTATAAACCTCTTTTTTATGCACAAAAAGGCGGTTTTCGCCTTTTTGGCATCCTGAAAATTCGTTTGGCGAATTTTCATGATATTTATCCTGCTATTGCAAACAATCCCTCGTAAAATTTGTCTATATTATTTCCATATTTCGCTGAAATGCCAATGACATTGTATTGGGGGTATGCTGACTGTACTTTTTTTATGTCTGCCTTTTTCAGATCAGATTTGTTAGCGACAATCAAAACAGGGATTTTCCTGGCCTGTAAATTCCCAACTATTGTAATATTGACCTGTGTGTAGGGATCTTTTGTTGCGTCCAGAACAATTATGACTACATCCATGTCATCCAGCCATTTAATTGAATCTATAACTCCTTTGGTTGCTTCTTTTGCGCGCTGCTTGGCCTGTTTTTCTTTTAATCCAGCTTTTATGAATTCCTCATAATCTATTTTTGTAGCTATTCCAGGCGTATCAACTAAATTAAAAGTAAGCTCTTTGCCCTTTGACTTGATGTTTACCTGCTCTTTAATTTGAATTTCCCTGGTTTCGTGGGCAATATTAGAAGCAGCACCCATGTCCTCTCCAAGCCAGTCTTTGCAGATTCTGTTGGCTAAGGTAGTTTTTCCTCCGTTTGGAGGTCCGTATAAACCCATCTTAATATTCTTCTTCTTTTTAAATAAATTCCTTAGAACTTTGTTAATAAAAGTCTTTATAATATTAATCATGTGTGCACCACTTTTTACTGCTAAGTTGTCCTATTAAAGTTTTTATATATATACTTTTCGATTTAGAATTAATTCAGTTAAAAGTCTACAAGCAATTATTTTTCATAGTAAATATCCCTGATAATATTTTATCAAAATAAGTTGATTTTGGAGGCATTTTTTTACCACTTCTGGCCACTTCAATGACTTTTTTGACAGATACTGGATGCAATGCAATAGCAATCTCATATTCTCTTGATTGAACTAGCTTCTTCATTTCATCAAGTTGTGATTCTGGGTAATAGCCAACATATTCGGAATTCTTTCTTGTATGCTCTTTTTTTATTTTAAGTAGTGGATCAAGTTCATTTTCCAGTATGCTTACGTCAAGGCTTCCAATAAGGTCATTGGAATCCGGGACTTTAGATGTCACATTCCATAAATATGTTTTGTTACCAGTATAAATACAAATTTGGTGCTCTTTATCCGGTGTTTTAAAATCACGAATTTCTTGAAGATTTTTTAGCTTATCCTTAATATCATTAAATTTAACTAGACCATTTATTACTCTGTTGTATGCCTGTATTCTTGCGTCTTTTGCTTCACATATGTAGGTCAGGGCATATTGCTGACCGTTTAACATTGTAGCCTTGTACCTGTGATGGCCATCTGCGATGTCTAATTCATTTTTTTCAATAAGCTCTATGAGTTGTAAACCTTCAGGACTATTTGCCTTTATATGAAATACCCCGTTTAATATTCCATCCAAATCAGAGAAACCACCAAAATCAGACGTGAACTCATATAATGGCTTATGAGTTTTTTTTATTTCATTTAGAACTTTATTTATTGGTGATTCTGTTAAAGTATATACAGGTCCAAAAGAATAACCAGTATCTTGTGCCAGTTTTAGTCTTCCTTGGACTTTATCTTTGTTAGTATCTTCGTGGTCAAAAATATCCTTGCCTACTTTTGCAGCTACAAAAACACCCGTCCTTTTTTTACCATTATAGATTTGTTCATGTACATAAAAACAAGGTTCTTTGTCTTCTTGCAGAACCCCATTACTGATAAACTCATCTAATGTTTGTTTAGGCTCGTCTCCTAATATGATATGCCACAAAGAATTAGGTCTTCCTTTCAATAAAGCTTCAAGATCACTTCCTCGGTCAATTACATCATAAGCTGGTGTTGTCAATTCAGCAACTTTTTCTTTTTTTGGCCTGTAACCTGTCAATCCTGTTATTTCTACCATAAAAATCCCAATAACTTTATATAATTTTTATGTTCATTTAAATAGATTTCCAATGAAGTTTAAATTTTTCTTAATCACTTGATAATAAAATAACGAACATTAAGCATTTTTATTTTTAATCCATAGAAAACTTTATAATATAGTTTAATCCTATTTACTTTTTGGGGGTTAAAATCGCATCTAACATAATATTTCTTGGGACTGGTGGAGACAGCTATGTTGTTGGCAAGCAGATAAGGGCATCAGGAGGCATTATACTGCAGATAGATGATGACCAGTACCATATTGACCCCGGTCCTGGCGCTTTGGTTAGAGCTAAAGAAGAAGGAATCAATTTACGGGCAAATACTGCTTTGTTTGTGACACACAACCATCTTAACCATTGCAATGACATCAATGCTGTAATAGACGCCATGACATACAGTGGCTTCGATAAGAAAGGTGTTTTAGTGGCAAATAACGCAGTCATAAATGGAAGCGAAAATCATCAGCCATTTTTACAGAAATATTACTGCGACTGTCTTGAAAGATACATTGTGTTGGAAGCAGGCAGTAAAGTTGGAGTAAATGATGTTGAAATAAGGGCAATAAAGGCAAAGCATTCAGAGCCAAATGCAATTGGCTTTAAGTTCATTACTCCGAATTATACTTTGACATATACCGGGGATACTATTTACAGCGTGGAAACAATATCTGAGTATGAGAATTCCAATATTCTGATTTTAAATGTGCCTTGCTTGAAAAAAGAAGAGAATAAAAACAATTTATGCAAGGAAGACGTAATAAAAATAATAAACAAAGTCAATCCCAGATTGGCGATAATAACACATTTTGGAATTAATTTCCTGAAGGCTGATCCTCTTTATGAGATAAGAGAAATACAAAAACAAACAAATACACAGGTAATAGCTGCAAAAGATGGCATGGTTGTAAATCCTATAAGCTATGATGTTCAGCAAGGTCAAAAAACTTTATACAAATATGCCAAAAAAGAAGGTGTAAGACTGCAGGAATTTAAAACTCAAGAAGAAGAAAAAGTTAAAGAAGTTAATGAATTAATAGAGGAAAAACAGACTGAGTTAGGGAATGAAGTTGTGGAAAATGACCGACAAGAGAATACTCAGTAATAAATAAATTCTTATTTCTTCTTTTCCAACTCTTTCTTTATGTAGGATTCTATTTTTGCTGACATATTTAATCCATTTCTTTTGCAGTAAGACCTAAATTTATTGAATAAATCTTCATCTACAGTAAAGTTAACCCTAGTTTTATAATTAATTCTTCTAAGATTCCTGGTCCTGTCATATTCTTCAAAGACATTTAACATGTCTTCATTTTTTGCAATTATTTTTTTAGCTTGTTTAAGTAATGATGACATTTTTTATCAATCTCATTATTTTGTTTATATCGCTTATATTTTTCTTTGATATTTGCAATATAACTTCTATTATTCTTTCTTTGTCATAGTCCAAACTTTTTTGTTCTAAAAATAATGCTATTATTGTTGCAGCTGTTCTTTTATTTCCGTCTTGGAAAATGTGGTCAACCAATAAACTTCTCACTAAATAGCTTAACTCAAATAACCGACTTTTTTTTTGCTTGACTATTGACAATGCAAAATCCAAACTGCTTTCATTGCTAAATACTCCATTGCAACCAACTTCCTTATTGATTCCAATAATATCTTTCTTGTTTATTAGCATATTTATACTTATTTATACACACGAATAAGTATAACTAGTATATAAATCTTTTGGTTTTTATCTAGAAAAACAGTAAAATAACCAAATAACCGATGACACAACCTGATGTCAAATAGGGCATTGCAGGATAAAACTTGTCTTTCTTTCCTTTGACCAGTAAAAACAACAATGCTAAGCTTACAAATAAAGGTATTATTAATGTTTTCAAGAAACCTATTAGTTCTGTATTATTAAGCATCAGACCTTTCATAATAACACCTGCAAATAATAATGGAAAGCCTATATCACCTCCACCTAAAACTGCAATCTTGCCCTTTTTCTTATGTATAATGCCTTTTTCTTTTGCTGCAATTTTGCCCTTTTTGTAGGGGATTGAAAGCCCTGCAAAAACATTGCTTTTTGCCTGGAACTTTGCAAGCTTTATCATGTGTTTTGTATGCCTGACAGCTATAATATCATAAATCGAGATTAAAAATAATAATGCAAAGGCTGCAAAAACATCAATTACAGGGACAAAAATAGCAGCTAAGCCACCATAAATAAAAACTTCTGTTAGGTTGTTTATAGCTGTTATTGGCTTGTAGATTTTTATTAATGCCAATATAAGGGCTAAAATTGCTGCTAATGCTTGCGGGATAAAAGCTGCAAAAGCAATTGCCATTGTAGAGAAAACTGCAAGGAAAAACCAAAGTTTCCATAGCCCCATTTTTCTAAATTTTATTATTGATAGCAGCAATAAAGTCCCTATGATGATTGCAGATATTATCCAGATGTAGGAAGTTGATTCTTCTATTTGAGGTCTTTCTAAATTATAAGGCAGGGCTTCAAAAGTAGCCTTTCCGGTTTCAACAGTTATTTTATGGTCAATGTACTTATTGGTTACTGCAAGTCCAATTACCTGGCTGATGAAGAAAATAAATACTAGCAATAATGTTATCTTTAACGTATGTTTCATTTTTTGTTTTTATTTTTTATATTATTTAAACATTTGTTAAAAATCAATATTAATTATAATGAAATTCTAATTTTTTACCTTAATAATAAACAAATATCTTTTTAAATCGACTTTGATTAACTTGTCTTAATGAGAAGGAAATCCAGAAAGGTTAAAGTTGGGAATTTGTACATTGGTGGAAATAGTCCTATTACAGTGCAATCAATGACTAATACTGATACCACCAACATAGATAAAACAATAAAACAAATACATGAATTGGAAGAGGTTGGTTGTGAAATAATAAGGGTTTCTGCACCAACAATAGAAGCAGCTAAAGCGTTGAAAGATATAAAGAAAAACATAAGCATTCCTTTAGTGGCTGATATTCATTTTGATTACAGAATTGCTTTGGAAGCAGCCAAACATGTTGACAAGCTGAGGATTAATCCTGGAAATATAGGCAATGAAGAAAAGATAAAGCTTGTTGTTAATGCTGTAAAAGAGAACAATATACCAATAAGAATTGGTGTTAATTTAGGTTCTTTGGAAAAAGATCTTTTTGAGAAGTACGGTTATACTGCAGAAGCAATGGTTGAAAGCGCTTTAAGGCATGTTAAAATTCTTGAGGGTCTTGATTTCTATGATACAATTGTTTCGTTAAAGGCGTCAGATGTTCCAAGAATGGTGGAAGCTTATAGGTTATTTGCTAGAAAAACTGATTATCCTTTGCATTTGGGAGTTACAGAAGCTGGAAGCAAATTTCCTGGCACAATAAAAAATTCAATTGGTATGGGCATATTGCTTTCAGAGGGCATTGGAGATACAATTCGTGTTTCATTATCGGATGATCCTGGGGAAGAGGTTAAGGCAGGAAAAAAAATACTCAGAGCTTTGGGATTAAGAAAAGATGGTGTTGAAGTAACAAGCTGCCCTACATGTGCGAGAGCAAACATTGATGTTATAAAAATTTCTGAGGAAATCGAAAACAAAACTGAGAAAATAAAAAAGCCAATACATGTTGCAATAATGGGCTGCGCTGTTAATGGACCCGGAGAAAGCAAAAAAACAGATATCGGCATTGTAGGTGGTCCAAATAATAATAATTTATTTTACAAAAATGGAGAAATTGTTGGTAAGATACCTAAAGAAAAGATTGTTGAAACATTGTTGAATGAAATATATGAATTAATTAAATAGTATACTTTTGGGGCGGAAATGAAAAACCTATCAATATTAGGCAGTACAGGAAGTATTGGAACCCAAACATTAGATATTGTAAAAAATAATTCTGACGAATTTAAAATAGTTGGATTAACTACAAATAAAAATATTGAATTGTTAAAAAAACAAATTGATGAGTTTAAGCCGGAAGCAGTTGGGGTTATGGATAAAGAAAAAGCTGATTTGTTGAAGGAAAAAACCGATATTAGTGTTTATCATGGCATTGATGGGATAATAAAAATTGCAGCATTAAATAATACTGACACAATAGTTAATTCTTTAGTTGGGTCAATTGGTGTAAAACCTACAATTGAAGGCATTAAAAACAAAAAAAACATTGCTTTGGCAAATAAAGAAACTTTAGTAACTGCTGGCTCTATTGTGATGGAAGAAGTTAAAAAAAACAATGTAAATCTGATGCCAATTGATTCTGAGCATAGCGCAATATTTCAATGTCTCAATAAAGAAATTTACAATGATTTTAATACAATAAATAATAATTTTAATAATAAAAAAATAATAAATAAAAATAATAAAATAAATAATGAAAATAAAAAATATAATAATGTTGTAAATAAAATCATAATAACCGCTTCTGGAGGAGCTTTTAGGAATCTAAGCAAAGAGCAGCTTGAAAGTGTAACAGCTGCAGATGCCTTAAAGCATCCAACATGGAATATGGGCAACAAGATAACAATAGACAGTGCAACCCTGATGAACAAGGGCTTCGAGGTTATTGAAGCCCATTGGTTGTATGGCATAAATTATGAAAAAATTGAAGTTCTAATGCACCCACAAAGTATAATACATTCTTTAGTAGAATTTAAAGATAATTCTGTTTTAGCGCAATTAGGAAATCCTAATATGAAAATTCCAATTCAATATGCATTGAGCTATCCAAAAAGATTAAAGTTGAATACAAAAAAGTTAAATTTGACAGAAATAAAAAATTTAAGTTTTGGAAAGCCTGATTTTGAGAAATTTCCATGCCTGAAGTATGCTTATGATGCTGGTAGTGCAGGAGGGATGTTGCCTGCTGTTTTAAACGCTGCAAATGAAATTGCAGTTTATGCTTTTTTAGAAGATAAAATTAAGTTTTTAGGTATACCTAAAATAATAAAAAAGATGATGGATTCCCATAATATAATAAAAAATCCGAGCTTGAATGAGATTTTGGATGTTGATAAAAAAGTAAAAGAAGAGACTAAGAAGATTATTGAAAATAAAGATTATTAATAAAAAATATACATTGAAAAATCAAATCCAGTGAAATAAAAATAATAAAATAATAATTAATAATAAAAAATAAGTGGAAATAGAATTAAAATTATTTATTGAAAAATATTAAAACAAATTATTGGAAATTAAAAATATTGTAAAAATGAACTTAGCAATCATTGTTGCAGGCGGAAAAGGAAAAAGAATGCATAAAAGAATAAACAAGCTTTTTCTTTTGCTGAATAAAGATCCAATAATTTTTCATACATTAAATACATTTCAAAATTGCAAAAATATTAACAAAATAATATTGGTTATTAGGCCTGAGGACAGGAGTAAATTTGAGTCTATAATAAAGTCAAATAAATTTGATAAAGTAATAAAAGTTGTTGATGGTGGTGCTGAGAGGCAGGATTCTGTTTACAATGGAATTAAAGCAATAGATGATGCAAAGGATGATGATGTAGTTTTGATTCATAATGCAGTAAATCCTTTTGTTGATGAAGCTACAATAAATAACTGCATAAATGCAACTAAAAAATATGGTGCAGCAGTAGTTGGCTTTCCAGCAAAAGATACTATAAAAGTTGTTGATAGCGGATTTGTAAAGCAGACTATAGGCAGGAGGCTATTATGGCAGGTGCAGACACCGCAGGCTATGAAATATTTTCTTGCAAAAAAGGCTTTTGAAAGAGCTTACAAGGACAAGTTTTATGGAACTGACGATGTAAGTTTAGTTGAGAAGATAGGTGGCAGTGTAAAGATTGTTTATTGTCCGAGGGAAAACATTAAGATTACTGATCCTCATGATTTGGCTTATGCAAATAAATTAACTAATGCTACAAGGATTGGTATTGGACAAGATTCTCATAAATTTTCCACTGATAAAAATAAAAAATTAATGTTGGGAGGTCTTGAAATAGAAAATAAGAGTGGTTTTGAGGCCAATTCAGACGGTGATGTATTGCTGCATGCTTTGTTCAATGCCTTAAGCACTACAATTGGCTATAAGTCAATAAGTTTTTATGCAGATGATATGTGCAAAAGAGGTATTACAGACAGCAAAAAATATGTTGAGTTTATTCTTGATAAGGTCAATGAAAAAGGTTTTAAGATTAGTAATGTAGCAGTAATGCTGGAAGGTAAAAAACCAAGAATAGACGAATACATTGATAAAATCAAAGCATCGCTTTCAAAACTACTTAAGATAAAAAAAGAAAATATTGGCATAGCTGCAACTTCTGGAGAAGAGTTAACAGAATTTGGAAAAGGCAGGGGAATGCAGTGTTTTGCTGTTGTGACTCTGAAATCATAAAAATCAGTTATTAGACTGATTTTTAGGATGCCAAAAAAGCTTCGCTTTTTTGTGCATAATCAGCAACATTAATATACTAAAAAATATTTGAGTGATTATGCTACTTAATTCCCATGCAAAAATAAATCTGTACCTGAAAATAGGCAAAAAGCTGAAGAGCGGCTATCATAATATACAATCGGTAATGCAATTAATCCAGCTGCATGATAATATTTCTTTTGAAAGATTAAATGAAGACTTAATAACAGTGCAAAGCAACAATCCTGATTTAGAGAGTAAAGGGAATCTTGCCTATAAAGCAGCTTCGCTTTTGAAAGACAGGTTTAAAGTCAAGGAAGGAGTAAAAATAATCCTTGAAAAAAATATACCTATGTCTGCTGGTTTAGGCGGTGGAAGTTCAAATGCTGCAAATACTTTGGTTATGTTAAACAAATTATGGGACCTAAAGCTTACACAAAAGAAACTAATAAGCTTTGGAGCTCAAATAGGGTCTGATGTGCCGTTCTTTATTGTGGGAAAGACAGCTTTAGTGGAAGGCATTGGAGATAGAATAAAGCCGTTAAGAAAATCAATATCAATGAATATTGTTTTGGTAAATCCAGGCATTAAAGTATCCACATCATGGGCTTATAAGCAGTTTGATAAAAATAAGCCAAAAGAAAAAAACAAAAAAAATGTTAAAGAGTTAATTAATGCAATAAACAAGAAAGACATAAAAAAAATGTCAGAAAACGTGTATAATGATTTTTCTCCAATAATAGAAAAGAAATTTAAAATAGTAAGGGAAATAAAAACCAATTTTAGAAAAGAGGGTGCTTTGAATTCAATGATATCAGGCTCTGGCCCTACAGTCTTTGGATTGTATGATAGTATATATCCTGCAAGAGAAGCATACTTTAAGCTTAAAGATATGTATCCTTTTGTGTATTTAACGAAAACTTTTTAAACAATATTTCAACTTTTCGAATTTAAATAAAAATGGGGCGGTACAATGAAAAAATATTTTTTGATATTAGGACTTATTTCTGTACTTATGATTGCTGGATGTTACCAGCAACAAACCCAGCAACCTGCACAAACTACAACAGAACCAGCAAGTGATTACTCCTGCAGAAGAACCTACAGGAGAAACTCCAGTACAAGCTGAGACTCCTGCTCCAGGGCAAGTAGATACAGTTGTAGAAAAAGTAGTAGCTCCTGCTTCAGAGGTAAAAGAGTTTAGCATGACAGCAAGGCAATGGGAATTCGATCCAAATACAATAATAGTTAATCAAGGAGATACGGTTAAACTAACAATAACCAGTGCAGATGTTACTCATGGATTTAATTTGCCGGATTTTGGAATAAGAGAAAGGTTAGATCCTGGCAAAACAGTTGAAATTGAGTTTGTAGCAGATAAGAAAGGAACGTTTACATTTGCATGCCATATTCCCCGTGGTAGAGGTCATGGAGGAATGAGTGGAAAACTGATTGTGGAATAGTAAACAAAAAACTTAAACTCCCATTATACTGTATCCAGCATCAACATAAACCACCTGACCAGTTATGTTTTTAGACATATCTGAGCACAAAAACAATGCCAAGTTGGCAACATCATCTGCGTTAATATTTCTTTTTAAAGGTGCTTTTTGCTGTGCATGCTCAAGCATCTTTTCAAAGTCTGTAATGCCTGAGGCTGCAAGAGTTTTTATTGGTCCTGCAGAGATTGCATTAACCCTTATTCCTTTTTCTCCAAAATCATTTGCCAGATACCTTACACATGCCTCTAAAGCCGCTTTTGCAACACCCATTACATTATAATTGGGTGTTACTTTTTCGGCACCGTAATAAGTCATGGTTATTATGCTTCCGTTTTCATTCATTATTGGAGCAGCTCTTCTTGATAGCTCTGCTAAAGAATAAGAGCTTACTTCCTGGGCTACTTGGTAGCCTCTTCTGGTTACATCATAAAACTTTCCCTGCAAATGCTCCTTTTTTGCAAAAGCAATGCTGTGTATTAAAAAATCAACCTGGCCAAATTCCTGCTTAATTTTTTCAAAAAATTCTGTCAATAAAACATCATCAACAACATCACATTTTATAGCTAAAGGATTATTTAGCATTCCTAATAATGGCTTTACTAATTGCTCTGCACGTTCTTGGTAGCCTAAAGCTATCCTAACGCCTACATCATTTAACTTTTTTGCAATATGCCACGCTATGCTTTGGTCATTTGCTACACCAAAAACAATTGCCTTCTTTCCATTCAAATTAAAGTTTCCCATTTTTTCACCACCTACGTAGTTGGTGCCGAAAATCTTTGATTTTCTAGCACCTTTAAGCTTGTTAATTAAAGATTTAATAAATATTTTAATAGGGTATAGTACTGAATATACCTTGAATTTAAGAGGTATTTTTTTATCGCCACCCATGAACAATTGGATAGGTGGGAACATATATAAAGATTTTGAAAAAATAACTAAAAGACAAACTTTAAATACAAGTCTATTTTCAGAATTTTTGGTTTAAAAATGAGTAAAAGATTAATAGAATTCTATGGAACAGAGTGTGTGCACTGCAAGGAGATGGAGCCTATAATTGAGAAAGCACAAAAAGAGCTTGGTGTAAAGATTGCAAGGTTAGAGGTGTGGCACAATAGTGAGAATGCGAAACTATTGCAAAAGTATGATAAAGATGCCGAAGGAAATGAATTTTGCGGTGGCATTCCGTTTTTCTATAATGAGAAAACAGGAAAAAAGATCTGCGGGAATACCAGCTTTGAGAAGCTGAAAGCATGGGCGCAGGGCAAGTAATTTCTCAGAGAAAACTTTATAAATACCCTGAAGTATCACTTTGTAGACTTTTAGGTGCATTTCATGGTAAAAAAGGTTATAAAAAATTTTGAAGTAGAGTACTTACAGGTTCTGGATGAGAATGGCAAAGCTGATGAAAAGCTTATGCCTAAGTTAAGCGATAAGCAGATTAAAGAATTATATGATCTGATGATTCTTGGGAGAACTTTTGATGACAAGGCATTTTCTCTGCAAAGACAGGGAAGGATAGGGACTTATATACAGTTTAAAGGTCAGGAAGCATCTCAGGTTGGTCCTGCTTATGTTTTGCAAGACAAAGATTGGATGTTTCCAATGTACAGGAGCATTGGTGCTTTAATTGCGAGGAAACATCCGATGCATAAATTACTGCAATATGCTGGCGGAGATATTAGGGGTTTAAGAAGTCCTGATAATGTAAACAACTTTCCAATCGCAATTACAGTGGGAACACAAATGACACATGCTGTAGGTTGTGCATGGGCGTCCAAACTTAAAAATGAGAAAGATGTTAGCTTAGTTTATTTTGGAGATGGTGCAACTTCAAAAGGAGATTTTCATGAAAGTTTGAATTTTGCCGGAGTCTTTAAAGTTCCTGCAATTTTCATTTGCGAAAACAACCAGTATGCAATTTCAACACAAATAGAAAGACAAACAGCAGCAGAAACAATTGCACAACGTGCTATAAGTTATGGCATTAAAGGCATCCAGGTAGATGGAATGGATGTTTTTGCGATGTATAAAGCAACACAAGAAGCTGCTGATAATGCAAGAGCAGGAAAAGGCACTACATTAATTGAGGCTTATACTTATAGGTTATGCGACCATTCAACTTCTGATGATGCAAAAAAATACAGGACAGAGCAGGAATTTAAGTCCTGGATGAAAAAAGAGCCGGTCCTAAGGCTTGAAAAATATATGAGAAGCAAAAAATTGCTGAATGATAAATATAAGCAGGAAGTTACAAAAAAAGCTGCTGAGCAGGTTGAGAAAGAAGTTGAGATTTATGAAAATTTACCAGCACCAAAGCCAGGAGAAATGCTAAAATATGTTTATTCAGAATTGACTCCTAATTTAAAAGAGCAGCTTGATGAGTTAAAATGAGTAAAATGAATATTGTGGAGGCTGTAAAGTCAGCGTTAGGGAATGAGCTTAAGAGAGACAAAAGAGTAATGCTTTTAGGGGAAGATATTGGGAAAAATGGTGGTGTGTTTAGATGTACAGATGGCCTGCAAAAAGAATTTGGAGCTAATAGGGTAGTTGATACACCTCTTGCAGAATTAGGTATTATAGGGACATCTGTTGGTTTAGCTGTTAATGGCATGAGGCCTGTAGCAGAAATACAATTTTCCGGATTTATTTATGCCCCTTTCGACCAGATATATACGCATGTTTCAAAAATAAGGACAAGAAGCAGTGGAAGATTTTCAGTGCCTTTGGTTTTAAGAACTCCTTATGGAGGAGGCATAAGAGCTTTAGAATTGCATTGTGAGTCAGTAGAAGGGCATTTAGCACATGTACCTGGCATTAAGGTTGTGATCCCTTCTGGCCCTTATAATGCAAAAGGTTTGTTAATAGCGGCTATTAGGGATCCAGACCCGGTAATGTTTTTAGAGCCAATGAGAATCTATAGGGCTATTAAAGAAGAAGTTCCAGAAGAACCATACACTGTTCCAATAGGAAAAGCTTCTGTTGAACAGGAAGGCTCAGATTTAACGGTAATCTCTTATGGTGCAATGTTAAAACAAACAAAACAAGCTCTGGAAAAATCAGATCGTTCAATAGAAATTATTGATTTAAGAAGCATAGTGCCATTAGATACAGAAACAATTATAAATTCCATAAAGAAAACAGGCAGATGTATTATAGTTACAGAAGCACCTAAGACAGCTGGCTTTCATAATGAGATTATTGCAAGAATAAATGAAAAATGCTTTTTTAGTTTAGAAGCTCCAATTGCCAGGGTTACAGGATATGACTGCCAGTTTCCTTTGGCAAAACTGGAAGATTATTATATTCCAGATGAGAAAAGAATTTTGAGAGCAGTTGATAATGTCATGAGTCAGTAAAAATGCCATATGATTTCAAATTTCCGGATGTTGGGGAAGGGATAACTGAAGGGACTATTATAAAATGGAAGGTCAGGGAAGGGGATAAGGTGGAAGCTGACCAGCCTCTTGCAGAAGTAGAGACAGACAAGGCTATTGTCGAGCCTCCAAGCCCGAAAAAGGGTTATATACTGAAGCTTAACCATAAGGAAGGGGAAACAATCCAGGTTGGAGAAGTTCTTGCAGTCATAGGAGAAAAAGGTGAAAAAGTAGAGGTAAAAAAAGAAGAGAAAAAAGTTTCTGAAAAAGGAGAGCATTACGTTGGCTCTGTTGTTGGTTTCCTGGAAGAAGCCCCGGAGGAGGAAGAAAAAAAGCCAGTTAAAAAGCCAGTTAAAGCAGCCAAGAAGAAAGTTGTTGCAGCCCCTTCTGTAAGGAAGCTTGCTCAAAATCTTAAAGTTGACATTCTGCAGCTTACAGGCACAGGTCCTGCTGGCAGAATTACACAGGAAGATGTAGTAAAAGCTAGTGGAGGAGAAGTTGCCAAGGCAAAAGGCAGGCCAAGAGTTGTAAAAAAATATGATTTCTTTGGTTATGTTGACAGGGTTCCGTTAAAAGGCATAAGGAAAATTACTGCTGAAAAAATGACAGAAGCTGTCAGCAATGCTGCTTTAGTCACACATCATGACCATGTTGATGTTACTTTGCTTTCAGATGTAAGGAAAAAAGAGAAGGAAAAAGCAGCTAAAAAAGGAGTTCATTTAACATATCTTCCATTCATAATAAAAGCAGTCATACAGGCTTTGAAAAAACATCCTTATGTTGCTTCAAGTGTTGAAGGGGAAGAAATAATAATAAAAAAATATTACAATATCGGTGTTGCTGTTGATACTCCTGAAGGGCTTATGGTGCCGGTAATTAAAGGCGCTGACAAGAAAAAGCTGTATGAGCTGGCAACTGAGATAGATAATTTTGTTGAGAAGGCAAAAACAAGAAAAATTGATTTAATGGATTTAAGAGGAGGAGTTTTTACAATTACAAATATTGGAGTGATTGGAAGCACTTATTTTACACCTATAGTTAATTATCCGGAGACATGCATATTAGGAACTGGAAGAATCGAAGAACAAGCAAGAGTTGTTGATGGCAAGATTGTAATAAGGAAAGTAATGCCAATCTCGTTTACTTATGACCATAGAGTAACTGATGGTGCAGAAGCTGCTAGGTTCATGAATGATTTAAGGGCTTTGCTTGAGAAGCCTAAGAGTTTGGTGGATTGAAATTTTTATTTGACTAGAATCTTATCAAAATCCTCTATTTTGTTGTTTTTTATCTTAATTCCCTCTTTTTTTAGTAATTTTATTTTGGTATTGATGCCTTTAGCAAATTGACCTACAAAACCATTTGAATTAACAACTCTATGACAAGGAACTCTGGGAGCAAATGGATTCTTATTCAAAGCAGTGCCTACAGCCCTATATGCTTTAGTTCTCATTTTTTTGCATATTGCTTTGTAGGTTGTGACACGTCCTTTAGGCACTTTTTTGCATAACTCATAAACTCTTTTTTGGAATTTAGTGACCATTTTTCATTTAAATTCATTGATAATCTTGTTTAAATTATTTTTATTAATATTATTTTTATATTTTTTAGCCAATGTGATAACTTTTTTATTGTTGATTTTTATTTTATTGTTTTTTAATGCTGTTTTAATATTATTGGAAATTAAAAAATCACAGAATTGGGTTACATTGCCTGGTTTTATAGTATGATGTGCGCGTTCAAAGTCTATCAAAACAGGCTTTTTTTTATTAATTATTATATGCTTTACTGGATGGGACATCTCTTCTTTGTTTATTTTTAATTTGTCCATTACAAACAGCTGCTCAAAAATGTTTTTCAGCATTCTTTTTATGTTTTCTTTTTCATTAATTTTTAGGTAATCATTGATAAAATATCCGTCAACAAATTCATAAATTAGGTAATCTTTATCAGAAAATAATAATTTGGGGCCAATATTTTTTTTATTTAATATTTTCAAAAAGTTAGTCTCATTATTTATTCTAAAAATAGCCCTGCTTTCCGGATTTTTGATTTTTACTGCTACTTTTTTATTATTGTACTTACCAATAAAAATCAGACCTCTCTTGCCCATTGCAAAAAACTTTATATTTTTTATTTTTTTCTTTTCTAAATTTTTTAAAATATATGATTTACTAATGCAATAAACATACAAATCTTCAAAGAAAATATGTTTTTTGGCCAACTCTTTAAATTCCAATAAATTATTTTTTATAAATTCATCAACCTTTTCTTTTTTAGTCAATGAGGAAAAGACAATTAAGATAATTCCGTTAGTTTTCAAAAAATCATTGACTTTATTAAGAAATTTTTCTATAACCTCATAACCTTTTTTTCCGCCTTCTAATGTCAAATCCTTAAGTTTAAGCTCCTGAGGCAGATATGGGGGGTTAAAGATTATTGTGTCGAACTTTTTATTCATTAAATTTTTATTTCTTTTAAATATTTGAAATAAATCAGAAATAATAAATGTAATTTTTTTATTTTTAATATTTTTTTTATTATAATTAATTATTGATCTTTGTATATCTGTTGCAATAATTTTTTTTACTTTTCTTGATTTTGCTGCAGTTATTGCTTGTATCCCGGAGCCTGTACCAATATCCAGAACAGAGCCTTTAGCGTGTTGTCTAACATAACTCTTTAATAGCATACTGTCCTCTCTTGGTTCATACGTACTCATATGGACTCGTCGGGACTTGAACCCGAAACCTCGCCGCAGCGAACGGCGCACTCTACCATTGAGCTACGAGCCCTCAAAGAAAAAGTTATTTTTTGTTGTTTTTTAATTTATTGATTTAATTTATTAATAACCAATTGTACTAATTCTTTCGGTTCTGAAGAATAAATAATATTTTTGCTTTCTCCTCTTTTGTCACATATTTCTGCAATCTCTTTTATTATTCTTACTATGCCTCCGGAATTTTCCAATATTCCAATTACTTTATCATAATGGAAAGCAATTGTAAACTCATTAAGGCTTCCTGCCTGGCCGGAAATGATTATTATTGCATCTGCTTCCTTAACCAAAGGATAATTTCTTCCGGGAATACCCAAACCTGTAAATTCTATTTTTGTAAATGCGTCATTTGGAAAATTGTATGCATTAACATGCTCTTCATCATTTTTTGCAGGGCTTACTCCAAAGACCTTACCATTAACAGAAAAAGCGCCTTTCGCTGCTTCATAAGGATAACCATTACCAGCTCCAGTTAATAATAAAACATTTTTTCCAGCAATTTCTTTGCCAATTTCAAATGCTTTTTTAGCTGTTTCCTTATCTAAAGATCTATTTGACCCACAGACTGCGATTTTCATAGAAATAGCAAATCATGCATTGTTTTTATTTTTTCCTCTTTTTTGTTAGATTTGCATTAAGCGCTTTTACTTCCTCTTTCAATAACTTTGTTTCTCCAATATGCTCCCTAATGATAATACCTAACTCTTCCTTAATGCTTTCATTACTGTCGGTTAAAATAACCAGAAATATAAGTATCAACCAAAGAAATATTGATGTCAGAAATTGCTATGAAAGCCCTGGCTGGTTATAATATACCTTATTTATAAACCAAAAACCAATAATACCTATTCCTATGCCAGTAATAAGCAGCAGTTTTTCAAACAATGTTGATGTTTGAAACCGTTTATATACAAACTTAAACATTATACATCACTTCAACCCTGGCCTTTACATTCATAATTTAAATATTTTTTTATAAAATATGCTGTCACAAGGCTTTTACAAGTTCTTTTGCAGCCTTATGAATATCCTTGGCATTGTACAGAGCCCTGCCAATAATAGCATGCCATCTTTCTCCAGCTGCTTTTGCACCCTCAGCAATATCACCACCTTGTGTAATCAGGCCAGGAGAATAGAAAATAGGCTTTATGCCCCTTGCTTCCAAAAAGGCCTTATACAGCTTTATTTTTTCCGGCTTGTTTCCAGGTACGACAAAATTATTAATTTTATTTTCAGCAGCAATTTCATAGATTTTTAATGCTTCTTTATCGCTGATAAAACCACCATCAGTTTCCAAAAATGCCTTGTGTGTCATTTCTCCGCCAACAATTATGCCCAGCTTTGCTTTTTTGCATGCTTTAATCCATTCTTTTTCTGTTTCAGGACCAGTTAGGGGAAATAGTATTATAGCATTTACCCCTTTCACAGCCCTGGCAAATTTCTCTCCTAGATCTGGTATGTCAGTAGCAGCTTTCTGGTGGTCGTAAATTATTGGCAGATCAGTATATTTTCTTATTACATCAATAACAGCAGGAATGCCATGAGGTAAACACAATTCCAGACCAATCTTGTAAGCTCCAATGCCCTCAACAGAACAGGTTTCCTTGACCAAATTTTTTAGCTTGCTTAAGTCAGAAACATCGCAGCTCGGTATTATGCTTTTGTTCAGCTTTATTATAGGCATTTTTATTTATTCTGTTTTAAATAAACCAATATTTCATTATACTTTTTATCATCAATCATATTGTTTTCTTTCATATAACCTAAAATTTCCTTTAATGTAATCAAAGAATGTAGTTTAATGTTTTTTTCAGCAAGAGCCTCTACACCACCTTGCTCGCGGTCTAAAACAATAAGGACATCATCAACAATTCCTCCAGCTTGTTTTATTCCCTCAACAAATTTTATTTTTGAGAAAGCATTTGTCGCCATATCATCAACTAAAACAACTTTTTGGTCTTTTTTTAGTACACCCTCAATCATCTCTATTCTTCCATAGGTTTTTGGTTTTTTTCTGACATAAATCATGGGTATTTTTGTTTTTAAGGAAATTGCAGTAGATAATGGAATACCTGCTGTCTCTGCGCCTGCTATAACTTCTGGCTTCAGTTTTTTAACCACCTTAACAAGCTCTTCTGTTACAATCTGCATTGCTTCAGGGTAAGAAGGCAAGATCCTTAAATCAACATATATGGGGCTTTCTAAACCAGAAGCTAATGTAAATTTTCCAAACTTCACCACATTTACATCAGATAATACTTTTGCTACCTTTTCATTCATGGTACAAAACCTCATTTGCCTTTACCTTATTAATTTTTCCATTAGAAAAGATTATATTTCCATTCACTATTGTTGTTACAGGCCAGCCTTTTAGTTTCCAGCTGTCAAATGGGCTCCATTTACATTTAGTAAATAAATTATTATTTTTAACTTCTTTTTCCAGATCTAAATCTATAATTGTCAAATCAGCATCAAAACCTTCTTTAATAAAGCCCTTGTTTTTTATTTTAAATATTTTTGCAGGGTTTTCACAGCATAACTGGACTAATTTTTTTAATGTTAGTTTTTTTTCATTTACTGCGTTTAATAATAATGGAAGCATTGTCTCGCAGCCAGGAACACCGTAAGGGTAATTAGGATTAAATTTTTCTTCTTTTGTATGTGGTGCGTGGTCTGTTGCTATTGTGTTGATATTTCCATTATGAATTCCCTCCCACAATGCTTTCTGGTCTTTTTCTGTCTTTAAGTGTGGTTTCATTTCACCAAAACTTTCCAAGTCATTTAGATTTTTTTCGGTCATAAATAAATGATGAGGAGTTACTTCAACAAAAACCTCGTTCTTTATTTTTCCTCTTCTTGCATTATAAAGGTCCTGTTTTGAGCTTATATGGCAGAAATACAAATGGTTGTGAGAGTGCTGTATCAGTTTTATTGCCTGCAAAATATGCTCATTTTCAGCATGTATAGCTATTGTTTTGTTGCTGGAGAATAAATTTTTTAGGGCATGCTTATTGTCTACTTTTAAATCACCAGTGGTGTAATCCATATAAACCTTGACTGATGCTACATCTTTTACTTTTTGTATTTCAGCAATATTATCATTAGTTGAGCCAAAATGGAATCCATAGTTAACAATGCTTTTTTTTGCAAGCCTCCTTTTTTCATCAAGCCTTTGCAGGTTTGTTGTTGGTGGTATAGTGTTAGGCATATCAAGAATTGTTGTAATACCGCCAGCAGCTGCAGCCATGCTTCCTGTAAGAAAGTCCTCTTTATGCGTTAATCCTGGTTCGCGAAAATGAACATGTGAATCAATAAGGCCTGGAATTATTATTTTGTTTTTTGCATCAATAATTTTATCTGATTTCAAATTTTGGCTTGTTATTTTTATAATTTTATTATTCACGAAAAAATCGCTTTGCGATTTTTTGTGTCCCAAAAAATTCTTTGAATTTTTTGAGGATTTAATGAAAATGTTTTTTCTGACTAAATTCCCGTTTCGGTATATTTTTCCATTTTTTATTAAGAGTGTCATTTTGTCAGGTAATTAATGCTTGGAATGGTATTCCTTTAATGATACTTTTTTTCCGCTTTTAAGTCTTTTAAAGTTTCCAAATTCAGACATCTTATTCAATTGTGCTGAAGTAAAGACAGGCCCATCCTGGCATACTAATTTGTCATTGCACATGCATGCACCACACACACCAAACCCGCACTTCATCATTCGCTCCAGACTAGCTTCACATTTAACATTGTGGCTGCGGCATATATCTAAAATTTTCTTCATCATTATTTCAGGGCCGCAAGTATAGACAATTTTTATCCTGTTTTTCTTGTTGTTTTGCAGTAATTCCTCAAGAATGTCTGTTGCAAGCCCTTCCCTTCCATAGCTTCCATCTTCTGTTGTTGCAATTATATTATCTTTTTTATATCTATTAAGATAAATCAAATGTTCTTTGCTTCTTGCTCCGTTAATGATTATTGGATTTTTTAATTTATCAGTTAAAGTACTTACAGAGGCCATACCCACTCCACCACCAACAACACAAGCATTATTTTTTATAGAAAAACTGTTTCCATAAGGTCCTCTTATTCCTAATTTATCTCTCTTCTTAAGGCTATCTAGAGCGTGAGTAAATTTTCCAATAACCTGTGATGTAAATGCAAACTCATTTTTGCTTATATAAGAAACAGCCATAGGCTTTTCATCAACACCAGGGAGCCAGACCATAATAAACTGGCCAGGCTTACTGTCCAAAGAGTGTCTGAAGAAAAACGATTTTGTGTTTTTTGCTTCTTTAACTACATCATTGATTTCAAGTATTTTTGGAATGTTTTTGCAGTCATTGCATGTCATTTTTATTTGTGAGCAATGCCCCTTATTTCCCCCAAATTCCTAACTTTGTTCTTTTTCATCCAAGCTGTCACTTCATTACATACTTTCTTAAAAACATCAATGCCCCTGTAATAAACACCTGTTCCAATGCCGATAGCTGTGGCACCTGCCATTATCATTTCTATAGCATCCTTTCCATAGGTAATGCCACCTGTTCCAATAATTGGAATTTTAACTGTTTCATAAATATCATAAACACATCTTATTGCAATTGGTTTTAATGCAGGTCCTGAAATGCCTCCAGCTTTATTTGCAAGTATAGGTTTTTTTGCGTTAATGTCAATTACCATGCCGGTTACTGTGTTTATTGCTGTTATTGCATCTGCACCTGCTTTTTCAGCAGCACGCGCTATTTCCTTTATATCATGGACATTAGGGCTCAGTTTTATGCTTACTGGAATTTTTCCTGAGTTTTTCTTTACTTCCTTAGTAACTTTGGCTGTCAGTTCAGCGTCTGCATAATAAGGCTTACCATAAGCCATATGGGGGCAGGAAATATTTACCTCAATCATTGCTGGTTTTAAGGAAGCCATTTTTTTAGCTACCTGGCCAAACTGCTTTATTTTGTAGCCGTAAATGCTTGCTATAACAGGAATACTTAAGTTATCAAGTCTTTTGAAATCTTTGACTGCATTATCCATGCCCTGGCCTGGAAGTCCAACTGCATTTAGAAATACATCATCACATCCAAACATTGTAGGGTTTTTATTTCCCAGCCTTTCTTCATGGCACAAAGATTTTAGTGTTGCAGCACCTGCACCATTTTTTCCTACTTTATCAATAGATTCTTTAGTAACACCTAAAACTCCAGAAGCCAGGATAGTAGGGTTGCGTAGCTTTATCCCACATAAATTTGTTTTGAGCATTTTTATAAAAGTGATATATCTTCCTTATCCATATTTCTTTCACAATAATGGCATCTTACCTTTAATGGAGCTTTATTGAGAACATAGAATTTTGTTGCTACATTTTTTTCATTATTTGTCACGCAATTTGGATTAGAACACTTGATTATTTTGTTGATTGTTGAGGGTATTGCTACTTTTATTTTTTTCTTTACGTCATAATTCTTTATGATATTCACTGTGGCGTTTGGCGCTATTAAGGCAATTTTGTCAACTTCCTCTTTTGTCAGATTTTTGCCTCCGATTTTTATAATGCCTTTCTTGCCCATTGTTTTGCTTGTAAGGTTAGTTGCTACTGAAATGATGCTTCTTATGCCCTTGAGGTCAAGAATCTCAACTACTTTTAAGGTTGCATTGCTTGGTATATGGTCTATTACAGTCCCCTCCTTTATTGCTGAAACACTTAATTCTTTTTTCATTTTTATACCACACATGTTATTTAGTCTTTTTCCTATATATAATTTCTGTATGAGGATATGCTATCTCTACACCTTTGGTTTTCATTATTCTATCAGATATTTCCTTAGTTACTGTGCTTGAGATTTCTTGAAGTCTTTTAGCTGGAGAAAAATATCTAACATGAACATTAATACCACTTGGTTGGAAAAATGTACGCACATAAGGTTCCTTTTTTGTTATATTAATGACTTCTTTTGTATGTTTCTTTGCCGATTCTAATGCAATTTTTATGGCATTATTTAAATTGCTCTCATAAGTAACTGTCACAACCACTTGATCTAAGATATAATCATCTTGGTGTGTATAATTTATTATTTTTTGCTCAAAAAGGATAGAATTCGGCACCATAATAACTCTTCCAGAATTTTCTTCTCCTGCAACTATGCCTCCAATTTCTCCTATGTAAATATGAGTCAATGTAATATCAACAACATCCCCTTTATCCTGCCCAATAATGATTCTATCTCCAATTTGAAATGGTCTTTTTACAACAATCATTATCCAAGCTGCAATACCAGTAATAGGTTTTTGCAATGCCCAACCAAGTGCCGCTGAAAACAAACCAAGACCTAAACCTAACCCTGCCCATGATCCAGAATAGGAAAAAATGGCAAATAGGATTAAAATCAATAGAAACATATATTTTAACACTCTTGAAAATATTTCTATATTTGAAATTTGTTTTTTTGTTTTAGCCCTTTTTAATAGACCCTTCTTTATAAAATGCAAGATTAAGTTAAAGGCTATAAGGAGTATAATTACGGTAATAATAGTCCTTAAAATTGGAATGAAAAATCCCAAGTTTTGCAGAGACTCAATAATATTAACCATTTTCAAATATACTACTTATAAATTTGTCTTTTAGTTTTTTAATTTTTGTATATTCAGGTCATACTTACCTTTTTCTTTTATTAACTCTAATTCTATTTTACCTTTCCCAAGACTAAGGCTAATAATGCCTTTCTTACTGGTATGCCATTTGCAGCCTGCTCAAAGTAAATAGCATGCTCTGTTTCATCCAAACTTGGGTCTATTTCTCCAACCCTTGGCAAGGGATGCATTATCTTAAGATTTTTTTTTATGTTTGGCAGTAAGCTTGCGTCTAATTTGTAGATTCCTTTGTATTTTTCATACTCTACAGGATCCGGGAAGCGTTCTTTTTGTATTCTTGTAACATAAAGCACATCTAATTTTTTGCTTACTTTCAGCAAATTTGGAGTTGTATAAAATTTGATTTTCTTTTCTTTTAATTCGTCAAGGTATGTTTGGGGCATTTGCAATGCTTGTGGCGCGATAAAGTAAAATATTGGATTAAAATGAGACAAAGCAGTTGCAAGGCTATGCACTGTCCTGCCATATTTCAAGTCACCTAAGAGTCCTATGTGTAAATTATTTAGTTTTCCCTTTACTTTTTGGATTGTATAAAGATCAAGCATTGTTTGTGTTGGATGTTGGTTAGCACCATCACCTGCATTAATTATGGGTTTAGAGGATGCTTCTGCAGCAAGCCTTGCAGAGCCTTCCAGAGGATGCCTTATTACTATGACATCCGCATAAGCTTCCACCATCTTTATAGTGTCCCACAGGGTTTCACCTTTTTTAATAGAGGTTGTTCCGGTATTTGCAAAGCCCATTACTTTTCCTCCAAGCTGCTCCATAGCAGACATAAAACTTAGTCTTGTTCTTGTTGATGGTTCGAAGAACAATGTAGCAAGGATTTTGTCTTTCAGCAGATTTGGATTAGGTCCGTCCATTAATTTTACAGTTTTCAGAATAAAAAGCAATTCCTGTTTTGAGAAATCGTGGATAGAAATTATATCTCGATTTTTTGAGTTCATATTAAAAAAATAACACACTATCCCTTATTTATAAATCTTATGCTTTCCAGTATACACTATTGGTAAAACCAAGGCAGAAAAATTGAAAAGAAGTATCTATACTGAAACCTCAGTACCATATTAAGAAAGAAGTTGTGGTTTATAAATATTTCTAAAAGACACTACCTTAAGGTAATGATTTATAAACTACAGACTATTTCTATTCATGAAATAAAGCTTAATTAAGAGATAAAATGAAACACAGAGGACAGTTTGTAATAGCAAGGATTTTAGGTACAGTTGATGATCCATATTATAAATATACAGCATTAATTGAGACAGGAGATCTTCAATATAATGAATGTTATGTTGCTTATAGAGGTGATTCTGACAAACTAAAAGGGGACGTTGTAGTTAGGTTGGAATATCCTTTTGAAAAGATATCTGATTTAAATCTAAATGGAAAAATTGCTTCTAATTTTATTACATCTGCTATACCTGATGGATTTGAATTTGCATCTTCAGATGAAGTTATCTTATATGGTATATGGGAAGAAAGAATGGTGGACGGACCTGGAGCTCCAATAATTGGCAAAATTATAAATTATTATGATGTTGGGATAATACAATCCATACTGCATTATGGTTATGGAAAAGATCAAGTAAAAATTGCACCATACCGCCTACATAGGTCTGAATCTGAGATTATGGGATATGAAGATACCGGAAAAATACACAGTGTAAAAAGTGCGTTATATGAATATTTAAGGAGGATGAATGAATTACCGGAAAAACACCTTCTTCCAAGAATGGTCACAATTGCTGAGAAGAATGGCGGACAGGGTTTAGAAACAATTTTAAACGCATTTGATGAAACTAGCTTAATACGACTACAAATGGAGCCTCAACAACAAGTTATCTAACACTTTCAAAATACTCTTTTACTCTATCAACTATTGATTTTAAATAAAACTTCTCAATCTTTTCCTCAAAAATTATATTTAGCTCTTCAAATTCATTAATCCTGTACTGGTTTTTTACTTTTTCAACTAAAAATAAATCCCTGAGTCTTTTTAATTGCCTCCTTATGTTTGATGAGGCTATTCCATGCAAAGCAAGCTTTTGCTTTTTTCTTGCGTTTATGACCTCTTTTTCAATTTCGTCGCTAGAAAGTGCTTTTTTCTGTTTTTTTGCTCTTAATAAAACATATAGAATGTCAACAATTACATCTCTTGAGTCACCTGGCTGCAAAAGACCTATAGATAAGCATAGTTTTCTTACAAGCTCCCTATCTGAAAGTTTTGATGGCTTTTCATATTTCCTTAAGGTTATTTCAGATAAAGGAATTTCTTTTGATATGGTTTTTGTCATTAGCAAAAAACTTTAAGAGTTAAGTAATATAAATAAGTTTTGATAAAATAAAATGCAAATTATTATATTTTTTAATGAAAATTATCATAGATTAACCATACTTGTGCAAAAAACAAAACATATTTATAATTAAGATATACAGACAAACTAAAATGGCACAAATGCAGGCACCTCAACCACCAGGACAACGTCCAGGATTTTTTCATAAAAATCAGCCACAGCCTGATTTAAGCTCATTTACAGAAGATATAGGCAATTTAAGCAGAAGGCTGAGGCTTCTTGAGGAAAGCTTTACTAATTTAAGGAGGGCATTACAGGTTACAGAACAGAATATGCTTGGCAAAAACAAGGTATTTGCTACTGATATAAGAACTCTGACATCTGATATAAGCGATATAAAACAGGAGATTTCCGAAATAAAGGAGAAAATAATTGAGGTGGTGAAAGAATTAAAGGAAGCAGCAAAAAGAGACGAGGTAAAAGTTTTGGAAAAGTACATAAATTTTTGGAATCCGGTCAAGTTTGTCACACAAAATGAGGTAGAAGATATTGTTAAGGAGATTATTAAAAAAGAGAAAGCTAAAAATATAAAAAACAATAAAAAATAATTAACAATAATAAAAACACAACAAAAATAATAATTATAATTTAAAAAATAAAAAACCCCAACAAATAGAAACCTTTATATATATTTTTTAAATAAATTAGAGATTGAGAAATTATTTCATTGTTTTAAAAAAGAGGTGAATATATGGCCATATTCGGCTTTGGAAAAAAGAAAAAAGAAATGCCACAAGCTGCTCCCGGACTGCCTATTGACCAGGTTATGGCATTAAGGCAGAGGGGCATGAGTAATGACCAGATAATACCTGAGCTGGAAAGGCAGGGCTATAATTCTTCCCAGATTTTCGATGCTCTGAATCAGGTAAGCTTAAGTGGAGGCAATATACAGGAACCTCCTGATCCGGGCATTCCACAACCGAATCTTCCCCAGGAACAATATACAGGCCCTGAACAGCAGCTAAAGCCTACTCCACCACCACCAGAGCTAATAAATAAAGAGCAGATTGAGGAAATGGCTGAGGCTATAATAGATGAGAAGTGGAAAGAATTTGAAGAAGACATAAGAATCATAATTGACTGGAAGGAAAAAACAGAAACAAAAGTCAGCCAAATTGAGCAACAGATAAAGGATTTGGTAAACAGCCTGAATAACCTGCACAAGAGCGTAATCAGCAAGATTTCTGAATATGACAAGAACATAACTGATGTTGGAACAGAGATGAAGGCTATGGAAAAGGTTTTCCAGAAAGTACTTCCTAGTTTAACAGAGAATGTCAATAAGCTGGATAGAATGACAAAGAGTTCTAAGTTGAATAAGAAGTAGTTATGTCTGCTTAACAGCTAACAAGCTAACAGTAAAGACTGCTACAGCAAGAATAAGAATTATGCCAAGAAAATTCGGGTGAAATATTACTGTAGATACTTTGCCAAAATCTTCTCCTCTTTCCGGAACTTCTATATTCTGCCTTACTATTGCCAGGCTTCCTACAATAAGTGCAATCACCAGGATAACAAGTACAATGCCCCTCATGGCTGGGAGAGACTCTATATCAGCCTTGCCAAACATGCCAGAAGCAATAGACACAATTGCAGCAAAAACTAAAACTACAGCAAAAACAGGTGCAATCTGCTTTACAATCAGAGTGGCTAAAGGTGAAATTATTACAAAAAAAGCAATCATCAGCCCCACTACTACATTAATCAACTGGTTTTGGCCCAATACCTTTGTGTAAAGCAATATAGCATAAACAACAAGCCAGACAAATATGAATACAAAAACAACAGAGAAGTTTTCTAAAGCAGTAACATCAAGAAATGTCGCCATTTTTATTTTTTTCCAAATAATTCTGGAAGATTAATACCCATCCTTTTAAAAGCTCCAAGCTCTTTTCTTTCTTCTCCACCTGTAACAAACGCTATGATAATTCCAAATACAAGAATCATAATGACCACAGCTAGAGCATCTGTACCAAAAAGGTCATCCAGCCAATTAACAAAACCCGCATCCCACCATCCGGCTGCGCTTCCAAATATATATGCAAGAGTAATCACTGAAAAGAGTGCAACCCATCCGGGTGCAGTGGCTCCTAAAAGAAGCCTGTCATGCGCAAAGACGCCTATTAAAATCATCAGAGCTATAACTGCTATAATAACTAATGAGACAGATGGCAATGCTGCATTTATAATTTCAATAGGGTCATAGCCAGCTGGGAAATTTCCAGTTACATGCGGTATAACGGCCAGCAAAGCAAAGATTACTGCTATAGCCACGTCCAGGTTTCTTTTTTCCTCACCCAGAATCTTGGTTTTCTCAAGAACTGCAAATATAACTGTAAAGATCAAAAGAAATGGCAATAGTACATCTGTAAAGCCCAACCTATCCAGTGATATAAAAAATTCCTGCAATTGAAAAGGACTGGCCATAGTTATTCACTTCTTATTTAACTGTTATTAAATCAATACTTTTTAAACTTTATGGTGATTTTTTGGGTGATTGCCTTTCCTGCGTTATAAAAACCATGAATAAAACTATCATAATTATCAATATTACTGATCCAACGAACTCTCCTTTACTGGTGCCTTCCAAAAAATCAAATGTATCCTGCAATAAATCTAAAGCATCGAGGAAAATGAAAGTGAAGCCAAGGAAGACTATAATCATGAATGTTGTTTTCCAGCCTCCTTCCAGGAAAACCCCGTGGGGCTCTTCTTTAAAAAATGAGCCTACCAGAAGCAAAAACAAAACAATTCCAAATAATAATACGACAAACTGTGAAGATACATCTGTTATTATTTCTACAAGGTTTGAGGAAGCCACTACAAGAAAAGCTATTGCAAAAGCAGCTACAGAGTTGAGATTTTTCTTTGTATATTCTGTACCTTCTATTTTGTCAGTACCAAAAACTTTTGTTCTTTCCAGAAGTGCAAAAACAATGGTAAAAACAAGAAGGAAGGGTAATACTACATCAAAAACCCCTATACTGTTAAAAAACTCTATTATTTCCCTGAATGGATTTGCCATCTTTTTATTAACTCTATGGTCAGATTATTTATAAACTTTTCGAAAATGTTATTTTAAATCAAAAAACTTTATAAAACTATGAAATTTACGGATTGTATATGTTAAATAAAAAGGATTTTTGGGAAATAAGGAAGGAGATAGCAGACTTTGACATCAAGAGAGAGTCAATAATACAAAAATCAAGGGAAATTATAAATTTATCAAAACGGATTATTTATGCCTTGCATAGGGATGATATTAAATCTGCATCTTTATATGTAAAGGAGATTGAAAAAAAGAAGAAATCTCTTAAATCTGTATGGCTTGATACAAACATAAACCAGACAGCTTTGCAGGAGTATGCTGAGGCATTGTGCTATTACCATTTTGTTAAAAATAAAAAAATACCTACAAGAGCTTCTTTGAAGGTTGATAATGCAAGTTATTTAATGGGCTTATGTGATTTAACTGGAGAGCTTGTAAGAAAGGCTGTAAATGATGCTATAAAGAAGAATTTTAAGCAGGCAATGGAGATTAAGGATTTAGTTGATGAAATCTATGGGGAGTTTCTTAAATTCAATTTGAGGAATTCAGAGCTGAGGAGAAAGTCAGACCAGATTAAGTGGAATTTAAAGAAGCTGGAAGATGTTGTTTTTGAGCTGAAGCTGAAAGGGAAAATATGAAATTCAAAAGAACAAATACTTGCGGGGAACTTGTAAAAAAAGATATTAAGAAGGAAGTTTGCTTAATGGGCTGGGTTAATTCTAATAGGGATCACGGAAGTCTTATTTTTATTGATTTAAGAGATATGTATGGACTTACACAAGTTGTTTTTGATCCTAAGCATGATAAAAAAGGCCATAAGGAAGCTGAAGGGTTTAGGAGAGAAGATGTTATTTCTATAAAAGGCAAGGTAAGAGCCAGAGGAAAGGGTTTAGAGAATCCTAAATTGAAGACGGGGGAGATTGAGGTTTTGGTTGATGAGATTGAGATTTTAAATAAGGCTGAGACACCTCCTTTAGAGGTAGAGGATAGGATTGATATGAACGAAGATGTAAGGTTAAAGTATCGTTATCTTGATTTAAGAAGACCTATGATGCAGCGTAATATTTTTTTGAGGCACAAGGCAGTTAAGTTTGTCCGTGATTATTTTGATGGTTTAGGATTTTTGGAGATTGAAACACCTATGCTTGGAAAATCAACTCCAGAAGGTGCTCGTGATTATTTAGTTCCTAGCAGGGTAAATCCTGGAAAGTTTTATGCTTTGCCGCAAAGCCCTCAAATACTAAAGCAGATATGCATGATTTCCGGATTTGACAAATATTTCCAGATTGTAAAATGCTTTAGGGATGAGGATTTAAGGGCTGACAGGCAGCCAGAATTTACGCAGATAGATGTTGAGATGTCTTTTGTTGAGCAGGAAGATGTTTTTTTGGTTATTGAAGGGCTTTTGAGGGGATTATGGAAAACAATTCTGGGCAAGGATGATAAAGGTTTTAAGAAAATAACTTATGCTGAGGCAATGAGCAAATATGGAACAGATAAACCTGACTTAAGGTTTGGTTTGGAGCTTGTTGATGTTTCTGATATTGTATCAAAGAGCAAGTTTGAGGTTTTTACAAAAGTTGTTTCTGGAAAGGGAAAGGTTAAGTGCGTTAATGCAAAAAAATGTTCTGGTTTTTCACGAAAAGATCTTGATGCGCTGATAGAGTTTGTAAAGATTTATGATGCAAAAGGAATGGCATGGATGGAGGTTACTGAAAAAGGTCTGGAAAGCAATATTGTAAAGTATTTTGATGAGAAAGTTCAGCGCGAGCTAATTAAGGCTACTGATGCCAAGAAAGGTGATTTATTGCTTTTTGTGGCTGACCATAAACATCATATTGTGGATGTTGCATTAGGGCATTTAAGAAATAAATTGGCTAGGGTGTTAAAACTTACTTCTGGCAAGGAAGATAGTTTTGTGTGGGTTACTGATTTTCCATTATTGGAATTTGATGAAGACGAGCAAAAACATGTTGCTGTTCATCATCCATTTACCAGCCCAAGAGATGAGGATTTAAAGTTTTTAGATTCTGATGTTGAAAAGGTTCGTGCAAAGGCCTATGATATAACATTAAACGGCGTTGAGATTGGCAGTGGTTCAATAAGAATTCACGAGCAGGAATTACAGAAAAAAATGTTCAAGATTTTGGGAATTTCTGAGAAAGATGCTATGAGAAAGTTCGGGTTTTTACTGAATGCGTTTAAGTATGGAGCGCCGCCTCACGGCGGGATTGCTTTAGGCATGGACAGAATTGTAGCAATATTAACTGGAAACACTTCTATAAGAGAAGTAATTGCTTTTCCTAAAACCAAGAATGCAGAAGACTTAATGATGGAAACTCCAAACGTAGTAGATGAAAAGCAGCTGAAAGAGCTGAATGTGAAGCTGGATTTGGTTGGGAAGAAATAAAAAGTAACATTAAAATAAAATTGGAGGAACAAAATGAAAACAATGAAAATCAAAGATACTAAAAAATTCAAAGAATTTTTTGTATCTCTTAGAAATCTGCGATTTCAAAGAGATTTTCAAGCGTTCATTTTTTAAGAAATCAATTTTAGGGAGGTAAAAAAATGAAAGGAACAGTAAAATTTTTTAATGTAGGGAAAGGATTTGGATTTATAGCTGGTGAAGATGGAAAGGAGTATTTTGTCCATAAAACTGGATTAAAAGAAGGTACGACCTTGAATGAAAATGACCCAGTTACATTTGATGTAGAAGAAGGAGACAAAGGCCCAAAAGCTGCCAATGTTGCAAAAGAGGGTTCTGAGTAATTATTTTATTTTTTTTATAATTCTATAAAAACTTTACCTATTATTCAGATTCTTTTTTTCAACTTGCATTCTTCACTTAGATTTAGAATTATCTTACTATTTCATAAGATGTTTTATTTGTTTTTCTATTTTTAAAAGGATTTTTTCTTCTTCTATTATTGCTCCTACTATCTGTATAATTTCTTTATTTGCATGAGAAGATTCAACTATGCCAAGTTGTTTACCGCTTTGCCATGAAGTAATTAATACATTTGCTTTTAACAAAAGATCATCTATTAACTCTCTTTCTTTCTTTATGATAGGAAGCTCTATCCCTTGTGGAAGAATATTCACAAAGTGATTTATCTTATCTAAAGCCTTTTTTAGTATACCAGCGTTTTTGTGGATACTTTCCTCAATAAGCTCATAATGTTTGTAATTTTTTTTCCCTAGGTCTGATTCTACTAATTTTTTTATATTTTTTGCCGCCATAGTGGCTTTCTTTGTATACCCTTCTGCTTCTTCTGCGAGTTTTTCCAGAACTTTTACTGTCTTTTTAATACTTTTATCGTTTCTCCCAAACATCTTAAAATAGTATAATTTGATTGGAGTTTATAAATTTTTTTAATTATAATGCTAGCTTTTAGGGTCAATCACATTTAAATACTAATTAATTATTCCTTTTGTTATGGGAATAAATTTAGTTACTTCAAATCCTGGCAAGGTGAAGGAGTTTAAGATTATTTTAGGTGATGAGATTAGGGTCAATCATATTTCTATGGAATATAAGGAGTTAAGAAGTGATGATTCTGAGGAGATTGCAAAGGATGCTGCGAAAATGCTTGCTGAAGAATCAGGAAAAGCAATTGTTGTTGAAGATTCTGGTTTGTTTATTGAGGTGTTGAATGATTTTCCCGGAACATGCTCATCTTATATACATAAGAGAATTGGGTTAAAAGGAATTTTAAAGTTAATGGAAAATATTGAAGACAGAGTTTGTTATTATAGATCCGCAGTTGGTTATTGTGAGCCAAATAAAGAGCCAGTAAGCTTTTTAGGAGAGGAAAAAGGCAGTATTTCAAAAAAAATAAAAGGAAATTATGGTTTTGGTCATGATCCTATTTTTATTGCAGAAGGAAGTAATAAAACTTACGGGGAAATGGAAAATTGCGAAAATATTAAAAAATTCAGGAGAATTGCGGTTGAAAAACTGAAAGAATACTTAAAAAAGGAGGAATGAAATGATACAGAAAATAAAAGACCTAATGGCAGTAAAAGAGCAGATTGATGTGATAAAGAACAATATAAGCTATACTTCAAATTCTGTCAATGAATTAAAGAATGAAATAGAGGCATTAAAACAACATATCAATGATAATATAAATAACATCGATAACAAAAATAATGAATTTTTCAAGAATTTTGATGAAAACATCAACATAATGAAAAGCACAAGGCAGGATTTTGAAAAAGAGCTTTTCCAGTTTAAATTGTTAAAAACAGAGATACAGAAAAAACTAACTGAGAAATTCGAGGAAGAGCTTGATAAGGAGCTTAAAATACAAATTGATAAATTAAAAAATGATTCAGAAAGCTACAATGAGATTAAAGAAAATATAAATAAGATTACAGAGAAAGTAAACAACCTAAGCGAAGAAATAGATAAATTTACAGAAATAAGCAGGAATATAAAGAAAGAAGACTTTGAACTTACAAGGTTTGCAAATAAAATCCGGGAAGCAGACAAGGAAAAGCTTGAGCTGATGAGCAAAATAGATGCTTTGGAAAGATTAATTGCTAAGATGAGAAGGCAAGAGTATATAACACGATGAAATTCAGAAAAGCTAAATTAAAAGATGCAAAAGGAGTAGCTAAAGTTTTGGTTGAAAGTTATAATATTAAAGACTTAAAAGAAGGAATAAATGTTTTTAAAGGTGAAACAAAAAAACATTTTAATTATATTGTTGCTGATAATAACAAAATAATAGGTATTGTAACATGGATTGTTCATGGATTGCCAAAGCATCAATTATGCGAGCTAGACAGAATTGCAGTTTTGCCGGAATACAGGGGAAAGGGTGTTGCAAAAAAACTATTCAATGCTTTAATTAAAGATGCAAAATCATATTATAAAAAGCATAACCAAAAATTAAGAAAACTATACTTATTAACGCATGCAGATAATAAAAGAGCTCATAGATTCTATGAACAGCTTGGATTTAAGCATGAGACAACATTAAAAGAGCATTATTACAAAAATAAGGATGAGTTTGTTTATAGTATGTTTTTTGGTTGGTGATTAAATTGGTCTTTAGCTCCCTTTTTTATCTGAAGCACATTTTCTCTTCCTTGCGCCTTTCGTACCCACGTTTTGCTTTTCTACCAGATAATCTATACTTTAGGCCCCCCATAGCTTTCTCGGTTTCAGAATGTACAAATTTCTCAGCAAAATCTTCATCCGTGAATTCCTTTTCTTGTTCCTGTTGGTAAACTATAAGGTATTTAAGATTGTTTAAAATACTATTTATACTCTTATTCACAAACCTTTCGTAATGTTGTTGTTCTGTTAATACTCGTTGGCGCAATCTACGGTATTCAATATTTCTTAAAGTGCTGTTAATACTCTTATCCACAAACCTTTCGTAATGTTTTTCTTCTTTTAATGTTATCAATGCTTGCTTATTCTCTTCTATTAAAATATTAGGTAGAATATAAACTATTGTGCCATCCGAAAATTTATTAATTGCGTGTTGGGAAGATTCTTCATCTATTAATGATTGAAGTGTAGGGGTCATAGTTAAACACGTTATATTACAACTTGAAAGTATCAAATTATTTATAAATTTAATCTATCTTCAGTTTATGGATAACTTAGAGGCTTATAGCCAAAGCCAGTATTTCAATATATTTTTATAGTTCTGAAATAAATTATAAGTATATGCTTACAAAAGAAAACTTCCAATGTGATAGATACTGCGGGCAGTGCTGCAAAAAGTTAACTATAAGGGTAAGCAAGGCAGATATTGAAAGGATAAGAAAACTCGGCTATAAAGAAGAGGATTTTCTTGAAAGGGATTTGCTTTATAGAAATAAGTTTGTTCTAAAGAGAGACAAAAACAAATGTGTTTTTATCAAAAAAAGTAAAGATGGGAAATACTTATGCAGGATATACAAAAATAGGCCTAAAACATGCCAACAATATCCTTTTTTTGGAAATAAGAATAAGGTAGGTAGCTGTCTGCCAAATAAGATGTATCCGAGTGCATTTGTTTCTTTTAGTTCTAAGAGAGAATAATCAATAAACTTTTTAAATAAGGCATTATTCCGATTAGTATTCTTTTTTAGAATAAATTAGAATATGGAGGAAAATACTATGGCAAGCTTTAAAATTAACATTGCAGATACTAAAAGTGGAAAAGGCTATAAGACAGAAGTTAAAGATCAGCAAGCAGTATCTTTTATGGGACTTAATATAGGGGAAAAAGTAGAAGGGAGCAAGATTGGCATTGATGGCTATGAGTTCCAGATAACAGGAGGCACAGATTACTGCGGGTTTCCAATGAGACATGGTATCCTGGGCATAAGAAAGAAAATAGCTATATACAAGGGCACTGGATTCAGAGGTGGCTTAAAGGGAATGAGGAAAAGAAAAACAGTTTGCGGCCATAAAATCAATGAAAGTATTGCTGCAATAAACCTTAAAGTGCTTAAAGAAGGAACAAAAAAGCTTCCTGATATGTTTGGCAAAAAAGAAGGAGAACAAAAAGAAGAGGTAAAAGAGCAGCCAAAGAAAGAGGCAAAGGAAGAAAAGAAACCAGAGGTAAAGAAAGAAAAACAAGAACAGAAACCTGAACAAAAAGAAGTAAAACCAGAAGAAACCAAAAAAGAAAAAACAGAGGAAGATGTTGACAAAAAAGTCAAGGTAATGGTTGAAAAAACAAAAAAATTTGCTGGAGGTAAAGAAGAAACAGCAGCAGATCTTCTTAAAGATGTCAAAAAGGAAGAGCCTAAAAAAGAAGTGTTACAAGAAAAAGCAGAACAAAAAGAAACAAAACAATAAAGAAAAAATCAATAAAAATATAATAAAAATATAATAAAAATTAATCAAAATAAAACATGCCAAGAACCAAAAAAACAACAAAAGAAAAAGTTTTACAGCCAGAGCTTAATATAGGCATGGTGGGACATGTTGATCATGGAAAAACAACTTTACTGGAAGCCTTGTCAGGAGTATGGACAGACACTCATTCTGAGGAAATAAAGAGGGGCATTACAATAAGATTGGGATATGCAGATGCTGTTTTCTATAAAGAAGGAGGTAATTATACTACCAAGCCAAAAGACAAATCAAAAGCAAAGGTTCTCAGAAAAATAAGCTTTGTTGATGCTCCAGGGCATGAAAGTTTAATGGCTACTATGCTTTCAGGAGCAACAATAATGGATGGAGCCTTGTTGCTTATAGCTGCTAATGAGGATTGTCCTCAACCACAGACAAGAGAGCATCTAATGGCACTACAAATAATAGGAATAAAAAACATTGTAATTGTTCAAAACAAAATTGACCTTGTGGATGAAAAAACAGCTGAAAAGAATTATAGTCAGATTAAAGATTTTTTGAAAGGGACAAGCTATGAAAATGCTTCAATAATGCCCTTATCTGCGCAGCATAATGCAGGTCTAAGCAACCTAATAAAAGCTATTGAAGAGAATATACCTACTCCAAAAAGAGATAAAAGCAAAGACCCTATTATGCTTGTTGCAAGAAGCTTTGACATTAACAGGCCTGGTACATTGCCAAAAGACATGATAGGTGGTGTTCTTGGAGGCAGCATGAAGCAGGGCGTATTAAAAACAGGGCAGGAAATAGAAATAAGGCCTGGCAGAAAGGTAATGGAAAAAAATAAGGAAGTGTGGAAGCCTATAAAAACCAGTATTATTGATTTAAAATATGGAGGCATGTCTGTAAAGGAAATTTCTCCAGGCGGAACTTCAGGAATACTCACTTCTTTAGACCCTTCGATTGTAAAATCAGATTCTTTATCAGGCTCACTTGTCAGTCTGCTAGGAAAATTGCCAGATGTATTATATGAAATAACACTTATACCTCATCTTCTGGAAAGGGTTGTAGGGACACAAGAGGAGCTTAGTGTTGAGCCAATAAAGATGAGTGAGGCTTTAATGCTGAATGTGAATTCTGCAGCTACAGTAGGCATAGTGAATGGTCTTAAGAAAAAAAATGTTACATGTAAGCTAAAAATAGCAGTTTGCACAGAAATAAATTCTAAAGTTACAATCTCAAGAAGGATAGGCAACAGATTCAGGCTTATAGGTTATGGCGAGATTGTTGAGGGGAAGACATTGTAAATCTATTCTGGAATTAAATCTTAAAATTACCAGGAAGTTTTCCACCAAACTTTTTCATCATCTTTTGCATATCCATTTTGTTGCCCTTGAACATCTTTACAACTTTTTTGCTTTGCCGATACTGTTTTATTAATTCCCTTATTGTGCTTGTTGGAATTCCTGAACCCTTACTTATCCTGTCAATTCTTTCGCTTGTTATTTCATCTGGATTTTCTAATTCTTCTTTACTCATACTCTGCATTGCAATTTTCCATTTTTCCAGCTTGCTTTCCTGCACATCAAGCATTTCCTTTGGTAATTGTAAAGAAGAGAAACCAGGTACCATCTCAACAATTTTTTTTAATGAACCCATTTTTTTCATTGCTGACATCTGCTCATACAAATCTATAAGGTTAAATTCCCCTTTCAGGAATTTCTTTCCTAAATCTTCTGCATCCTCTACTTTTATTGCTTCTTTTGCCTTCTCTAGTAATGCTTCTAAATCTCCCATTCCTAATAATCTGCCTACAAAACCTTTTGGGTTGAAGTGCTCTAAATCAGAAATTTTTTCACCAACACCAATAAATTTGATTGGAGCTTTTGAGACTGCACATGCTGTTAGAGCACCACCGCCTTTTGCAGTGCCGTCCATTTTAGAAACAATAACTCCAGAAATGTTGCAGCTTTTGTTGAATTGCTCAGCCTGTTTTTGAGCTGCTTGGCCAATATCTGCAGAAATAACCAATAGGTTTTCATCAGGCTTTATTTTTCCAGTTAATAATTCTATCTCTTCAATTAAATCTTTGGATAAGGCATCCCTGCCAGAAGTATCAATAATTAATATATCATATTTTTTATATTCATCTTTAAATTCATTCCAAATGTTTAATGGTTTTTTTTCTTTTTTATTTAAAAAATATGGAACTTTAGCCTGTTTTGCTACTTGTGCAATTTGCTCCATTGCAGCTGGCCTGTGTGTATCTAAACCAAGCAAAGCAACTTTATTCCCTCTTTTTGTAAAATAGCTTGCAAGCTTTCCTGCAGTAGTTGTTTTTCCAGAGCCAAATAAACCAACAAGCATTATTTTGAAAGGCTTTCCCTTAATTTCTATTTTTTGCTGCTCTTTTCCCAGGAAATCAACAAGTTCTTCGTAGACAATGTTAATTAAATGCTCTTTTTTTGTCAGCCCAGAAGGTGTTTCTTCGCTTTTTATTCTTTCCTTAATTTTATTTGTTAAATCAAAGACAAGCTGCACATTAACATCTGATTGTAATAAAGCGCGTTGAATATCTTTAATTAACTCGTTTATTAGCTTATCATCTACAAACATGCTTTTTGCTATTTTTGACAATGTATTTTTTAATGAGCTTCCTAATTTGTCTAAGACCATAGTAGTACAGTTATAGATTTAGTTTTATAAAGTTAATTGTTTTATAACTTCAACTTGATTCAAAGCTTTAGAAAACTATATATATAAATGCTTTTTTATCCAATAGCGGGTGGTATAAATGAAAATAAAATACATGATAATTGGATTCTTAATTATTGGTTTAATTGCTTTAACAGGATGCCAGCAAGCTTAAGAGAATACAATAGAAGTTTCAGGTGATGCAGAGATTACTGTTGAACCTGATGAAGCTGAGGTGTGGGCAGGTATTTCAATTGTAAAAGATACTGCTGAAGAAGCACAAAATGAAGCAAATAGGGTTATAAATCCAATTGTTGATAGTTTAAAGAAAAAAGGTTATGAGAATATTGAGACAGAAAGATTAAATTTGCGTGAACAGAGAACATGGACAAAAGATGAAGGCTATACGATAGTAGGATGGAGAGCATCCCAGACATTAAAAATCAAAACAGAAGAGCCAGGTAAGGTTGGAGAAATTGTTGATGTTTGTATTAATAATGGAGCTAACGAAATAAACAATATCCAATTCCAATTAAGCGAGGAAGAAGAGCAAAAATACAAAAAACAAGCTTTAGCAGAAGCAACTAAAAGTGCAAAAGCAAAAGCAGAGACTATTGCAGAAAGTTTAGGAGTAAGCCTTGGAAAGATAAAAACCGTTTCAGAGTCAAGCTTTAGATATGGCCCTTACATGTATGCTATGGAGAATATAGTTGGCGCAGAAGCAGTTGAAGAAGCTGCTACAGTAATGCCTAAGGATGTAACAGTAACTGCCAATATACAACTAGTTTATTATGTAAAATAAATTTTTATTTTATTATAATAGAAATTTTTCTTTCTTCTTCTCAACATTATCTTTAATTTTTTTAATCAAATCCTTAATTTTTACATTGAAATGTAATTTATTGTCTAAAGTCCTTACTGCAACAGTATTGTTTTTCTCTTCTTTTTCTCCAACATTGATTATTAGTGGAATTTTTTGTGATTGTGCGTCCCTTACTTTATAACCAACAGATTCTGTCCTTACATCCAGCTCAACTCTTATATTGTTTTTCTCTAATTCCTCTTTTATTTTTTTTGCGTACAAACTAAACCTGTCAGCAACAGTTAAGATTCTTGCCTGTATGGGTGCTAGCCATAGTGGAAATTTACCTGCATAATGCTCAATTAATATACCCAAAAATCTTTCCATAGAGCCGCAAATTGCTCTATGTATCATTATAGGCCTGTGTTTGTTGCCATCTTCTGCTATATATTGTAAGTTAAACTTATCAGGCATTAAAAAGTCAATTTGGATTGTTGCACATTGCCATGTTCTCCCCAAACAATCTTTGATGTGGAAATCTATTTTTGGTGCGTAAAAAGTGCCTTCTCCCGGATTTATTTTGAATTTTATTTTTCTTTTATTTAAGGCATCCTTCAATGCTTTTTCAGCCCTATCCCAGTCTTCTTTTTTGCCTGCAAATTTTTCTGGACGAGTTGAGAGTTCAACATGATAAGTAAAATTGAAAGTTCTATAGATAAAAGCAACTAAATCAATTAACTGCAAGATTTCCTGCTTAACTTGGCTTGGAGTGCAAAATATATGTGTGTCATCTTGGGTAAAAGCTCTAACCCTAAACAATCCAGCTAAAACACCAGATAGTTCATGCCTATGTACTAAACCTAACTCTGAGAGCTTTATTGGTAAATCCCTATAACTTGGCAGCTTTTCTTTATAAATCAAAATAGTTCCTGGACAGTTCATTGGCTTTACTGCAAAGTCTTTTTCATCAACTTTTGTAAAGTACATGTTTTCTTTGTAATGGTCCCAATGACCTGATTGTTCCCATAACTTTCTGCTTAAAATTAATGGAGTCATTATTTCTTTGTAGCCCAATTTATCAAGTTCTTTTCTCAGAAAATCTTTTAGGATGTTAATAATTACAACGCCTTTTGGGTGGAAAAAAATAAATCCAGGGCCTTCCTCATGTAAGGAAAATAAGTCAAGCTGCTTGCCTAGCTTTCTGTGGTCACGTTTTTCTGCTTGTTCTAATATTTGTAAATAATTTTTTAACTGTTTTTTTTCCGGAAAAGAAATTCCATATATTCTTTGTAATTGCTTGTTTTTTGCATCTCCGCGCCAATAAGCGCCTGCTATTTTGATTATTTTGAAAGCCTTTAGCTTCCCAGTGCTTGATACGTGCGGTCCCCTGCATAAATCAATAAAGCTTCCTTCCTTATATGCAGAACTTGGTTCATTAAACTCATCAATCAATTCAATTTTATAAGGATTGCTTTTGAAAGTCTTTTTTGCCTCTTTTTCACTTAATTCCAGCCTTTGGAATTTAAAATCTTTATTTACAATTTCCTGCATTTTTTTCTCTATTTTGCTTACATCCCTCGGAGTAAAGTGATGAGCAATATCAAAATCATAATAAAATCCTTCTTCAACTACAGGGCCTATTGTCGGTTTGGCTTTAGGAAACAGCTCAGTAACAGCCTGGGCTAATACATGTGCAGTAGAATGCCTAAATACTCCAATACCTTCCTTGTCCTTAAAGGTTATTATTTTTATTTTTGCATTATTGATTATAGGTGTTGATAAATCTACAAGCTTGTCATTTACTTTTGCTGCCAAAGCATCTTCCGCAAGTTTTTTTCCTATGGAAAGGGCTACTTTTTCTGGTGCGATGCCTTTATTAAATTCCCTTATGCTCCCATCAGGCAAAGTTATTTTGATTTTTCTCATAAAGAAATAAAATTGAGAGTGAGTATAAAAAGATTTTGTTCAGAAAAGGAAGTATTTACTAATATAAAAGGATAAATTGGAAACTTTAAGTTAATTAGCAATTGATTATTTTCCTTTAAAGATAATAAAAATGCCAAAAAGTATATATATTTATGATTACGTGTGTTATTATATTATGATAAAACACATAGTTATGTGGAAATTGAAGGATTTTGCAGAAGGCATGTCTAAATCAGAGAATGCTAAGAAGATGAAAGATTTATTATTGTCTTTAAAGGAAAAAATTGATGCAATCAATTCTATGGAAGTCGGTATTAATGTAAATGACAATGGTGAGAATTGGGATATTGTATTATATTCCGAATTTGAAAATTTAGATAACTTGAATATCTATATGAATCATCCTGAACATAAGAATGTTAAAGAATTTATATCTAAAGTAAGGCTAAAGAGAGTAGCAGTTGATTATGAAGTATAGTTTATTTTCTTAATTGAATTTAAAACCCTTTATTTTTAGCTTTGATTTTATCGTGCAAACCACAAGATTTATAAATATTAATTCTAATAATACTCATAATTTTGTTATTTTTATTAATATTAATAATCTAAAATGGCAGTTAAGTTTATTGGAAAGGCGAAAATAACGAAGCAAGGGCAGGTGACATTGCCTTTTGAGGCAAGAGAAGAGTTAAAGCTGGACTTAAACAGCGAAGTTTACTGGTATCTTGTAGATGATCATCTAATTGTTGTAAAAGATTTAGTAAGCACTGAGGATTTGGCTGCAATCATAAAAGGGAAAAAGAGGAAAAAAAGAGGTTAGTATGGGATTTGCAAATACTTTAGGATTATTGGCGTTAGCAAGCTTAATACCTTTCATAATTTTGTACTTAAGAAAGCCAAAGCCTCAGGACAGGATAATACCGTCTTTAATGTTTATACTGCAGAACAAAGAGATGTCAAAGAAGTATAATTTTTTAAGGAAGTTCCTGACAAACCTGCTTTTTTTTATACAGTTACTGGCCTTGATAGGCTTGTCCATAGCAGTAGCAGAGCCTTTTGTAAAAGTGCCATATGATGTTTCTTTGGAAAACACAATATTAGTTTTGGATGTAAGCGCGTCAATGCAGGCAGAAGAAGGGGGTTCAATGAGGTTTGACAAAGCAATTAAGGAAGCAAAAAAAGCGATCAGCGGAAAAAACAGCATAATACTTGCAGAAAATACACCTTTGATTGTATTAGAAGATGAGAACAGCGAGGCAGCTTCTACTATCCTTGGGAGTTTGAAGCCCAAGGCAACGACAACAAACTTAGGTGATTCAATGCTGCTGGCTAAAGACATGCTGCAGGACCGGCCTGGAAGAATTGTTGTTATAAGTGACTTTAATAATATTGATGGTCCTGATTTACTTGCAGTCAAGAAGGCAATAAGCTCAGAAGAAATTATTGTAAATTTTGAGGATGTATCAAATAATGCAGAGAATGCAGGGATTGTAGGAATGGATGTTGGAAAACACAGCTTAAAGGTTTTTGTTAAAAACTTCGATAGCGTAAAAAAACAGATAAAACTTAAATTGATAAAAGACAAAAATGTAATTGCAGATTCCGGGGCTATTGAGGTACTGCCAAATTCTGTTGAAACTTTTATGTTTGATGATACCCCTACAGGCGCAAGCAAAATTGAACTTGAGCCAAAGGATGATATGAACATAGACAATGTTGCTTACATAAGCGCTCCGTTGAAGAAAAAAATAAGTGTCTTGTTAATAACAAATAGATATAAAACCAATCTGGAAAATGCATTGCTGGCTTCAAGAGATATAGGACTTAATGTTGTCAATCCGCCTGTGCTTACATTGAATACTCATGGAGAAAGAATTGAGCCGTTTGAGCATGATGTTATTGTGGTCCATAATATAAACAATATTGGAAGCAGAGACGGAATTTTGCCGGGAACTTTCCAGGATTTGTCAAGCTATGCCAAGAACGGAGGGAAATTAATAATCACTGCGCAGAGTGACCTAAATAAATTCAGCATGATTGATCTTGATATTGTTAACCTAAAAAATCTGCTTAATGATACAAGAAGAGTATGTGCAGATGTGATAAATGAAATGACAAAGCAGTTTGAAAGCGATGTCTGCTTTTCAACTGTCTCAGAATATTTTAATGCAAGTCCTGATGAGGGTATAAATGTTATTGCTTCTATATCGGGAACACCTGCGTTTGCAGTCAAGAACCATTTTGAGGGGAAGATTTTTTATTATGGGATTATTGACGAGGCAAGTGACTTCAAAACATTACCTTCTTATCCAATTTTCTGGAATTCATTGATCAATTTTATGGCAGAGACAGAGGATATAAGGAACTTTAACACAAAAACAGGGAAGATTGTTACAATAGACCAGCAGCGTGTAAAAACTCCATCATCATCTTTTAGGACATCGAGGGTGATATTTGATGAAGTAGGGATATATGAATTCAATGACAAAAAGTTTGCAGTAAATCTTCTTGATGAAAAAGAAAGTGAGGTTACAAAAGAAAGCGTTTTGAAAGAAAAAAGCGAGAGTGCAGAAGTCTTAAAGGAGCAGGGTGTTGAAAAAAATCTCAGCTTAAGTTCTTTAATCCTGATAGGGGTATTTTTGCTTTTATGTTTTGAAGTATTTTATCTAAAAAGAAGAGGTGATATATAATAGCGTTTGTTTTTCCGGATTTGAGCAGTGTATTCTGCATATCTAAATTTTGTCTGAGGTATTCTTACATAGCTTTGCTAATCATACCCATAACAATAATATTGTACTTCGTAATCAAAAGAAATTTCATAAATTTTTTTAACAAATCCGAGCAGGCAAGCTATGTAAGAGAGAAAAAGGACCAGAGAACTATTTTCTTTTTAATAAGAGCCTCGATTATTGCATTAGTGCTCATTAGTATTGCAAGCCCGTTTTTATTGGAAACAAGGACCGTAAAAGGAAATCCAAGAATTACTATCTTGGTGGATAATTCAACATCCCTTAATTTATTTGAATCAGGCATTGAAGAAGAGCTAGCTGGTAAATTAAAGAATAAGATTCCTGTGTCTATAAGGCGTATTGCGGTCGGTGATAAATCTGCAATAGGGGACGGAATCCTAAACAATATAGAGAGGGATGAGAATGTTCTGGTTATAACTGACGGGAACAATAATGATGGAAGGCTTCTGGGGGATACAATGCTGCTTGCATACTCGCTAAATGCAACTGTAAGTACGGTAAGCATGGAGCCTGTAAGAAGCGATGTTGGTGTAGAAATTACAGGACCAAGTGAAGCCATAAGGGACACAGAAGAGGCTTTTATTGTGAATGTAAATAATGTGGGAGAAAATGTTCCATACACATTAGAAGTCAGGTTTGATGATGAGATTGCTATTGCAAGAACTGGTGATAAGAGCAATACATTTACCTTTAATAAAAAACTTTCAGAGGGTTACCATAAGATTACTGCAGAACTTTTGAATGTTGGTGATGAAGATTACTTTAAGCAGAATAATGAATATCATAAGACAGTTAAAGTTGTTCCAAGGCCCAGAGTTTTATTTGTTTCAGAAAAAAGTTCTGCTATGAAAAGTGATTTGGAAGAAATTTATGACTTAACAACTATGGATAGTGTTCCAAGTGACTTAAGCAGTTATATGGCAGTTATTTTAAATGATATTCCTGCAAATAAATTTTTACCATATGTTAGTTCATTAAGTGATTATGTTTCTGATGGGAATGGATTGTTTGTTATTGGTGGAGAAAACTCTTATGATAGAGGCTCATACAAGGGAACTTTTATAGAAACATTACTACCTGTTAAAACCGGAGCAGGTGAGGAATCAGAAAAAAGCGACGTGTATATTGTTATTGTCATTGATATTTCGCATGGGACAGCTGAATACGTTAATATTGAAAAAGCACAAGCTGTAAGCATAATAAATAGCTTGGATAAGAAAAATAATGTTGGCGTGATAGCATTTAATACAGTACCTTACAAGGTTGCCGACATAAAGCCTTTAAGTGAGCATAAAGAAGAGGTAATAGATAAAGTTTCTAGACTTGTTTTTGACGGTCAATCTTTTTTTAATTTGGGCATAGATGCTGCAAACAAAATGCTTAGGTCTGTTTCTGGAGGCAAGAATATAATTTTAATTACAGACGGAAAGACAACTTACAATAAGCTAATGGATAATACCCTTGAAAGTGCAAGACAGGCAGCTGCACGTGGGATGAAGGTTTATGTTGCAGGAGTTGGAGATAAGAGGAATGATGATTTTCTTATCCATGCTGCAACTTTAGGAGAGGGTATTTATTTCCCTGTTGATTCTTCAAATAAATTAAAGATAATTTTTGGAGAGCCTGGAAGCAAAGATGATACTGATTATCTTAACAAACTTGTTTTACTTGATACAACACATTTCATAACATATAATCAGACATTAGATGTTGTTGTAAGCGGCTATAATTATGTCATACCAAAACCAGCTTCAAGAATGCTGATTACGACAAACAAAAATATTCCAATAATGGTTGCATGGCGTTTTGGTTTAGGAAGAGTTGTTAGTTTGGCAACTGATGATGGGGGCAAATGGGCTGGAGAGTTTTTAAGCAATGAAAACTCAAAAATTTTTACAAAAACAATAAATTGGGCTATCGGAGATTTGACAAGGAAAAAGAATTTTGATGTCAGCATTAAAGACATAACACTTGATGGAATTATGTTTGTGAATGTTGTTTCAGATTCTTTACCGCAGCATGAAAAACTTACTTTTGCAAAATCCGATGTTAATTTCTACAGTGCAAAATTCAATCCAGAAAGAACCGGATATTATAATTTCCTTGGAGCAGATGTTGCTGTTAACTATAATGATGAGTTTAAAGATTTAGGAATAAATCCGGAATTTATAGAGCTTGTCGAGCAGACACAAGGCAAGGTTTTTGACAAAGATGATATTGACAGCATATTGGAATTTGTAAAAGAAAAATCAAAAAGGAGAAAGATAGACACAACAGAATTTAAATGGCCATTTTTGATTATTGCGCTAATTTTATTTTTAGGAGAAATAGGTTTAAGGAGAATATGGGAGAATAAAAGCTATAGGTGAAAATCAAACAAAAAAATGAGGTAGGTTGAAATGGCATTTATGAAACGGGATGTAAATATTGGATTGCTGATTTTGATAGTAGCATCTATACTTTTGTTTAGCGGCTTTAGTGTATATTACCAGACTACTTTTAAGGATGTCTCATTGGAATATAGAGAGAAATTAGAGCAGCTAAGCCAGGTAACAACGGAGCTGGGAGTCAAAAGGCAGGAGTTAAATGAAACATACAGCTTAAGGGTAAAGGCAGAGCAGGACAAACAAACCCTGGATGAAAGATACAAAGAAGTCAGTGATGAGAATATAGTTTTGCACTCAGAGATCACCAGCACAAAAGTCCAGTTGGCAGAAAAAAAGTCAGAGTTGGATCTAACTAAAAACTTATTATCACAAGTGCAAACAAGTTTAGTTGATGCTAATAGTGAAATAAGTTTATTAAAATCACGTGTTAACAATCTGAAAGATGATATTACTAGGTTATGTGGTAAGTTAGCAGAAGGAGAATCTGATTCGGAGTGTGATTAAATATTTATTTTCATAAAAAAACATTATGGGACAAATTTAGAAGATGAAAAACTTCATTAAAGTAATTAAGGAAATCAACAAGACACTGGACTTTTTGATTATTTTTGAGAGCATACTAACTACAGTTATATTTTTCCTGGCTGTTTATTTTTTGCTGTCGTTGGTAAACCTGTTTCCTATATTGGCTTTAATACCCGCAGCAATTTATTTTGCGATGAGGTTGTATACAAATTCCAAAAGGGACAAAAGAAAAATTGTAGAGGGCAAATACGAGCCTCTTAAGGAAAAACTAAGGACTGCTGCAGACAATGTTAACAAAGAAAATCCTGTTGTCAACGAGCTGGAAGAGGAAGTTGTGCATGATTTAAAGCATGTAGGATTGAGCTCTTTTATCCAGACAAGAAGAGTGTCTTACAAAATTTTTACTGCAATTTTTCTTTCTTTTGCAATTGTTCTTGCAACAACACTTAATCTTTACATTGTTGATTTAAACAAGTTCCTTAGCAATGTTCCTGATATGCTTGAAAATCTTAATCCAAGACGTGCAGGTAATATTGCTCTTGGTGAAATTAATGAGAGTGAAGATATTTATGGCGATAGTAAGATAGCAGTATTAGGTGACGAACAGATTGATATAAAGATAAAACCTGTGAATTATGAGGTTAATGTGCGCGAAGAAGGAGATATGGATCAAAAACAATTTAATGAGATTTTTCCGAGTGAAGTTAATGTTGAACAGTCCTCAGCTTTTGAGGAAAATATAGCAACAGACCAGCAGGAATTGGTTAAGAATTATTTTAATAAACTTGCCGGAGGGTAAATGTTTAAAAATAAAAAATCCCAAGGGCTTTCTATCACTACAATTATAGTAGCTACCATAGCTCTTATTGTTCTGGTTGTTATAATTGCTATGCTTACTGGGAAGCTTGGGAGTTTTAGTGTAGGGGCTTCAGGAGTAAGTTGGAGTTGGTATGAATATATCTATGGTGAAGAAACCATACCAATAACACAATCCCACCTAACATTAAAGTATCTTGCCCAGAAGGAAAAAATAAGTCTTGGTGAGTTATTTTCTAAGTTGAGTGAAGATTCTAATGTTATAAATACTGATTATTTATTATATGGAGACCCTACACTAAAACTTAATACAAAGGAGGTTGTTTTGGAATGAAGATAGTATTTTCCATTGTGTTGGCATTATTGGCTGTTTTAAGTATAGTAAATGCCCAGAGTATAAGCATTAATGTGGAAATGAAATCAACTTTCACTATTGATGAAATGATTTTGTTTAATTATAGCATAATTTCAGATACAAATCAATTAATTAAATTTATACCATTTGTAACTTGTCCTGATGCATCATTTGCACTCTTAAACGAGAAAAGTGTTGATTTACAAAAAGGTATACCTTACCAAGATAGTTATCGTTTTATAAAAGTTGATGAGTCAATTACTTCCCAAACATGTACTGCTTATGTACAAATATCAAGTCCAGTTCAGCTAGTTCAAGAAAAAAAATTTGAAATTGAAACTAATCCGAGCTTTTCTTTTGAATTGAATTTATGCAAAGATCAATCTTGTTTAGAAAAATCAAAATTATTTATTCAAAACGAAAACATCTACTTGGATTTTGATTCAGAAATTACAAGTCCAATAATAACTGCAACTTTAATTAACCCAGACAAAACAACAAAAGAAATAATTTTACCAACCTTTATCAAAGCAGAACAGATTGGAACTTATAATCTAGAAGTAAGTGCTTCTAAAGAGGGTTATAAAACAATAACAAAAACAACTCAGTTTGGTGTTATTGAGAGTGAAGCTGATGTACAAGAAACTAGTCAATGCAATGCTAATAATATATGTGAGCCTGATCTAAAAGAAAATTATAAGACGTGTCCTCAGGATTGTGTTTCTGAAACAAAGAAAACAAGTTTTTTTGCTGAAGTGATTACTTTAGTTATCTTATTAATCATAATTATTTTTGGTTATATTGAATTCAGAAGATTAAAAGACCAAAAAAATTTAAATAAAACCCATAGGGAAGAAATATTATTAGAACTAAGAAAATATATAACAACTAATTTAAAGAGAGGTTACAGCAAAGAGCGAATAAGAAAGGCTTTAATTAAAGCTGGTTGGAATAGTCAAGAAATTGAAGAAGCTTTTATAAGATTAAATAAAAAATATTAAATACTATTAAAAAAGAGGTGTACTATTATGAAAAACTATAAGCATATTTTTGATGCTGTCTTTAAGGAAATTGGGAAGGTTGTTGTCGGGCAGAATGATGTTGTTGAGCAGATTCTTGTAGCTAATTTATGTGATGCAAATGCATTGCTGGAAGGGTATCCAGGTCTGGCAAAGACGCTGGCTGTAAGAACACTGGCAGATTTAATGAACCTTAAGTTCAGCAGGATACAAAGTACACCGGACTTAATGCCTTCTGATATAACCGGGACATATATAATAGAGGAAACTTCCGGCAAAAGAAGTTTTAAATTCCAGCCAGGCCCTATTTTTGCCAATATTGTGCTGGCAGATGAAATCAACAGGGCAACACCTAAAACACAATCAGCTTTGCTTGAAGCAATGCAGGAAAAACAGGTCACTGTTGGCAACAATACGTTTAAGCTTGACCTTCCTTTCTTTGTTTTAGCCACTCAGAATCCAATTGAGCAGGAAGGCACTTATCCGTTGCCAGAAGCACAAGCAGACAGGTTTTTGTTAAAGATAAAAGTTGGTTATCCTTCTTTTGAAGAAGAGAAGAAAATTACAGATATGTATGCTTCTGTTATAAGAGAACATAGATTAAAGACTTTGCTCAACAAAAATCATTTGCTTAGCCTGCAAACATTAACGAGACAAGTTCCTATTGCAAATGACATAAAGATCAGGGCTATAAAAATAATAGCTGCAACAAGAACAAACAAGGATGTTATTAATTATGGCGCTTCTCCAAGAGCCTCTATCGGAATATTATTGGCGTCAAAAGCGCGTGCATTAATCAGGGGCAGGAATCATGTAAGCAGTGAGGACATCAATGAGATGGCATATCCTATCTTGAGGCATCGCGTAATTTTAAATTTTGAGGCAGAGAGAAAAGGAATGACAACTGATGACGCCATTAAGCATATTTTGGATAAAGTTAAGTAGCAATTAAAAAATGATTAACACTGATTTTCTTGACCAGCTGGACAGGTTTCATCTTGTTGTTAAGAAAAGGGTCACATCCAATTACGTCGGGCCAAGAAAATCTATTGCAACTGGGCGGGGTTTGACATTTAAGGACCATAGGATTTATTCTCCTGGGGAGGATATAAGGCTCATTGACTGGAAGGTGTTTGCAAGAACAGATGATTTGTACATAAAGACTTTTGAGGAAGAAAGGAACTTAACTGCACATATCATTATGGATTCCAGCGCATCAATGGGTTTTGGGAAGCCAATAAGCAAGTTTGATTATGCCGCTATGATAGGGGTTGGTTTTGGTTACTTGGCTATGAGGAATAATGAGAAATTCCAGTTTTCTACATTTGGTGAAGGGCTTGATGTATTCCAGCCTCGACGAGGAATGTCTCAATTAGCAAGCATGGTTTTTCATCTGAATGGAATAAAAACAAAAGGCCATTCTAAATTATTGGACGCAATGATGCAATATAAAAAAGTTATAGGGAGCAGGTCATTGCTTGTACTGGTGTCTGATTTTCTAATGGATATTAAAGAGGTTACAGAAGCCTTGTATACCTTAGGAGACCATGAAATAAAAGTCATACAGGTTTTGGATCCTATTGAAAAGGAATTAAAGTACAGCGGTGATTTCAAGCTGATTGACAGCGAGACGCAAAATAAACTGAGGACATACATAAGCCCAAGATTGAGGGTAGACTACCAGCAGACGCTTGATGAGCATTCGGCAAAAATAGAAGAGACCTGCAATAAATTAGGAATACATTTTTTTCAGATAACTACTGATACTCCAGTGTTTGACGCTTTCTATAGGGTTTTGGAATAATTTTACAGCCATCCTTTTTTCTTGAAGAATAAATAAGATACAACTACAGAAAGTACCATGAATCCCAAAGCAAAATAATAACCAAATCTTTGACCAAGAGCAGTATGCATTTCCGGTACATATTGGAAATTCATTCCATAAATTCCAGAGATTAAAGTAGGTATCAAAATAAAAGAAGCTCCAATTGTCAGTGTTTTCATGACCTTGTTTAGGTTATTGGATACAGAACTTAGGTAAACATCTAATGTTCCAGTCAAAATATCCCTGTAAGTGCCTTCTGTATCAATCAACTGTGTTACATCGTGGTATAAAGCCCTAAATCTTTTGATATTTTTCTTGTCTATGTTGGTGACATATTCTTTTTCTATTGAGGATATGACTTCCCTGTTGGCTGTGAGTGCCTTGTGGAAATAGATAAGTGTCTTTTTTACAGAAAAAATGTTCCTGACAGATATTTTATCGGGCTTTTCAATAACATGGTCTTCTATTAAATCTATTCTCTCCTCCAATGTATCCAATACAAAAAAATATGCATCTAAAACCTCATCAAGAAGCTTGTAAGTGAAAAAACTTATCCCCATACTATATAAGTCAATTTTTTTTGCATCAATCAGTTTCTTTATTTTACGAATAGCATGAGTCTCTTTTAGTGTAATAGTAATTATATTATTCTTGTCTTTTGAAATAAATATGGATAATGGTGTTGTCAGAATTTCATCATCTTTTATCCAGGGCGTCCTTACAATTATGAGAGAATATTTTTCAACATCAGAAACTTTAGGCCTTTCATCCTCATCCAGAACACTTTTCAGCTCGTTTAACGGTATTTTGGCTTTTTCAGATATATCCTTTAATTCTTTTTTTGTGGGGTTAGTGCAGTCAGCCCAGCAGATTGAGGAACTACTCAAGTCATTTAAAGAACCAGATTTTACACCTCCTTTTTGAACTTTATAAACCCTAAGCATCTAATATAAAATTTAATTTAGTATATTTAAATCTTTTGCAGTATTCTTGATTTTTAGCAATATTAAATATAATCCATTTTTAATACATGTTTAGTCCATATTTAATCCATAATATTAATTAAAAAATATTTAGATTGGTGCATATTAATACAATTTTAAGCAGGGTTTTGCTGATGAAAATAAATAAAAATTATAATAAATTTTTTCCAATAATAATTTTTCAATAAATAAAAAATACATTAAAGGATTAAAAATAAAACTAATAAAAAACATTATCTACTTAACCTTTAATACAGCGCACCAATCATCCTCGTAAACAGCACGGTAATTTTCTTTATGCTCTACAATGTAGTTAAACAATTGTATGTCCTGCTTTACTTTTCCCGAGAATACATAATCCGGATTGTAATCTTTTACTATGTAATCTGTGTTGTCTTTTGCAGTTCCCTGCAATATGTTCATATACCTTTCAAATTCTTCAGCATCATAAAGGTAAGAATATGTAAGGTCTATGCCATGTGTGTATCTTAAATCAGAGTTCTTAAAAAACAGATAAGGAAATGCGTAAGCATTTGCAAATATCAAAGAATTTTTTGGAATATTTTTTCTCATCCATTCTGCGCAATTGTCATAATTATAAATGAAATCATTGTTTTTTATATCTTGTCTCAATAGAATAAAATTTCCAATTCCGATAATAATAAGCAGCAATACACTAATTATTTTAATATTTTTTAAAAATTTATTTTTGTCTAACTTTTCAGAAAAATCATCAAATAAAAAGGCAAATGTCAGGACTGAAAATGGGACAAGGTATTCCTGCATTCTCCTTGATAAAATTGCATAAATAAAGAAAAATACAACTAATGAAAAATAAAATGATTGTGTTTTTGTAATTTTTTTGTTTTTAATTAAGATAAGTGATGATATTCCAAAATAAAATAAAACTAATAAATTATTTTTTAGGAACTCGATAAATGTCCATGGCTTCCATTCAACATTGAATAAATTTGCCAAAAGATTGATCTTAAATATTTGGGCAAAAAGCATTGATAAATTATTAGGAAAATAAGGATTTATCAGTAGACCTAAGATTGTTCCAGACAAAGAATAGATTATTATTTTGTAATCAAGTTTTTTTGAGAATATTTTTTCTAAGGCAAAATATAACAAAATTAAAATTAATTGAAATACAAAGCTGCTGTGCAGCAAAACAAAAGCAAAAGCGGTTATGCCCAAAAACAAATATTTTTTTCTTTGCAAAAAATAAATTGTCAGGATTAACAGTGCTATAACCAAAGGCATCTGCCTTGGCAATAAAAAACGGTTCATTAAATTTGCAGAGGTAAACAAATAAAGCAAAGACCAGAAAAAAGGGTATTTTATCTTATTTTTGTCTAAGAACCAATAGAAGACTATAAATGCTGCTGTTGAAAATAAAATAGAAGCTAATTTTGCTCCAAATATTAGGGGTAAAAATGTAAAAGGGATAAGTAAAATCCTAAATAGAATTTGGATGTCTGCATAGCTATCTGATAATATTGTATGTTTTGCCCAGGGAAATTCTTTAATGAAGCCCTGTTTTTTGATAATATCTGCAGCTTTTATGTGGTAATAGCCGTCAAAACCTATTATATTAGGCGCAGTAAACTGCATTATACCAAAAATTACAAAGAATACAATAAAAACAATGATTATTTTTTTGTTTAACATAGGATCAAAGCATGATGAACAGAAGATTTATAAATAAATTTGCATTGTATAACCCAATTATAAAATTAAATCCCTATATAAAATATATAGTAGAATATATATATTGTAAGAGGTGACGTAACCGTAACATTTAAATATGACTTATTGCATTCATGTCGTAGGAAACTTAGCACTATAAGAGTTTCCTCTATAAATAAAAATAAAAAACAACACATTGGAGGTGTTAGTTCAGATGGAATTTAAAAAGGTAATAAAAAGGATTTCTGCTCTAGGTATTGGAGCATCTATGGTTGGAGCTACTATTTTTGGAGCAATGGCTGCTGATTTAGCAAACTATCCAAGCCAATATATTGAAGATGGTAAATTTACAGGAGTTCTAGTTGTAGGAGATAAGGCTGCAGCAGAAGATGTTATTGGTGTTTCAGATATAGCTGTAAGTCTACAGTTTGCTGCAACAAAACCAGTAAGTGTTTCAGGAGAGGCTGCAATTTCAGCAGAAGGAGAAGCATGGTTAGTTCAGAAAGGATCTACTAATGTTCTGGAAATGACTGAAAATCCATCTACTTTAAATACAGAAGGAATAGCAACTATTACAGGATCATCTTATATTGATGATGCAGAATTACCCGGTATATTGGCTTCAGAATCAATATCGAATAGTAAAGGGAATTCACCATATGACCAAAGATTATATTTTGAAGATGCTACAACTGGTAACGTACAGTATAAAGAAGACCGTGAGGATGTAACAACAGATTTCCTGTATTTTCAAAGCGGAAAACAGATTGCAAGATATGAATTGGAATTTACATCATCTATTGAATCAGATGTAGATAACAGTGCAGGTTCGACAACAGCAGGTGGAGATTACTTAACAGATTTAGAGGATGTAGAAGTCTCTATGATAGGAACACCTTACACAATTGTTACTGCCCGAAGAAATTCTGGAAAGGTAGGACAAACAATACTTACCCTTATGGGTGGAGCAGTAAGAGATACATTAGCAGAAGGGGTTACAAAAACCTATACAATTGGTGGTACAGACTATGAGGTTACACTAGATTATGTAGATTCAGACAGCGCTAAATATACAGTAAATGGAGATTCATCTAGAGATTTGCTTGATGGAGACACTGATAAGGTTGCCGGAGTAACAATTGGTGTTTCAGAGATTTTATACCAAGCTTATGCTGGTGGTGTCCATACTTCAACATTCTTCCTAGGAGCGCAAAAACTATGGATAAAAGACACAAACATAAACGATACAGCAAGCAGTAATGAATTGAAAGTAGATGATGAAACAATTGATGGTGCAAATGTCTGGGTTGAAGGTAGTGATGATGGTACTACTTTTAAGATTGACAAGATAGTTGTCAATATGAGCGCAGATGATGACTATTATATACCAGCAGGTGGAAAATTAAGTGAAAATCCTGAAATGAGTGAACCAGATCTATTATTTACAAGAGGCTGGGACATAGAGTACCAAGGCCTTAGTGATGAGCTATCTGAAGAAATATCTATTAAAACAGCGGGTTCTGACGACTATGAATTGAGTTTTACTGATGGAAGTGGAAACGAAGCATCAATTCCACTTATCAATGCAGTATCTGGAACTACTATCAGATTTGGTGACAGCAATGATGATTTATTAGTGCAGGAAAACAAGACTATAACAAAAGATGACTATTTTGTTGTAACTGATGAAAGTGACAGTGATGGTGAAAGAAAATCTTATGCCTTGAGGTATAGGGGATCTGACAAAATTTCAGCAGACAATCCAGTCATTAAATTTGATGACTTGGGAAGTGGTGAGAGAATTGAAAGGACAATCAGCGCTACTGGAGATGTAGTTGATGGATTTGCGACACAAGTGGCTCAAATTAAGCTTGGAGGAGGAATTTTTAGAGTCTACAATACATCAGCAGCTTCAGCAAAAGACTTTAACATAGTTGTTGATTTGGATGCAAGTAGTGGAGGAATAAGTGCGGATAGCGTATCAGTAAATTCAAAGCATGGAGCGTCTATAAATATTTCAAATAGTTCTGCACTTGGCGCAACTGTACGAATTAATACACCAAACACTGATGACTATGATAATTTGGCACCAACAGAACTTGCTTTTGATGTAAATGCATCATCTGCTGAAGTAACCTTGACTTTGGCAGCAGGCCAAGGACATACTTACTTAGCACCTGATGACGACGATAAGAATAACTTTGCTTACACTAGTTATGGTGCATTTGTAAAGAGAAGTACACCAACAAGTGCTCCACAGGAACTAACTGTTGAGTATCCGCAAAACCAGAGATTGCCTCAGGTATTCATATCAAGCACTGGAACAACTTACACACAAACAGCAGCAACCCTTGAAGGAGCTGTTTCAATCCAAAGGATTGATGTTGGTGCTACAAAGCTGGCATCTGAGGTTGCAAACATCAAGGCTGTTAACTCAATCCTTGTTGGTGGACCTTGTGCTAACGCAGCAGCAGCAGAGATTATGGGTAATCCAGCAGAATGTGCAGAAGGCTTTACACCAGGTGTTGGTAAAGTTAACTTGTATGAGAATGACGGTAACGTAGCAATGTTGGTAGCTGGTTATGCTGCAGAAGACACAAGAAATGCAGCAGCAGTAGTTGCTAACTATGGAGATTATGCAAGCACATTAAAAGGTGCTGCAGTAGAGGTTACAAAGGTCAACAATGTGTTGACTGTTGCTGAACCAAGTGAAGAAGCACCAGCTGACGAAGCTATTGAATAAAGGAAGTAAAACTTCCTTAATTTTTTTCTTTTTATTATTCTCTTTCTAATTTTATAACTTTTAATTGGATTAGCTAGCTTAACAATTCTCCAAGAAATATATTATGTTTAGTTCTTTTTATTTTTAATTTTACACTACCTTGGTTTTTATGACAATTTGGAACTGAAATTACCCTATTCTTTGCTACACTTAACATTTCCCTATTCAACCTCCCTGGACAGACGAGTTCTGCCTCAATAATACTCCCTTTCTTGAAAGGCTTTGGAAGTTGTTTGCTTTTTTTAATCTTAAAGTCAGCTTCATCACAAATTAGGTTTATACCATGTTTTTGCTCTAAATCGCGCAGTTTTTTGTAAAAAACCCCTATATCTACAGCTTTTACAGGATTCCTGCCAAATTGGTAGTTAAAGAAGTTCTGTATGCCTATTGCTGGGCATTTCTTGCCAGCTCCTATTTTATTAGCAAATTTTGCCAGTTTAACTAATTCTTTGTCATTATAGCCAGGAAGCCATACTGGAGTGATAATTAAATCCATCTTTTTTGGGATATATTCTGTCATTTCCACTACTTTCTTTAGATTGTAATCTGTTCCAGCCATTTTATTGGCTATTTTTGGGCTTAGTGCATGAAGTGAGAGATTTATTCTTGTCAAACCAGCAGCTGCTAGATCATCTATAAGCTGCTTATTGAGCAATGTTCCATTAGTGTCAATAGAAATAGACTTTACTTGCGGAATTTTCGCTATATCTGCTACTAATTCAACAATATTTGCATATAATAATGGTTCCCCTTGGGCATTAATATGGGCATCTATGTAATCTTCATGCTTGAAATCAACAAGTTTCCTGAATTCCTCAACTAAATAGTCTTTTTCAACAACAAAATCAACTTTCTTTTTTGATGATTGACCTTCATCTACAGAACAAAAGATGCAATCCAGATTACAGCTAGTTATAGGTCTTACTTCAATAAGATTTGTGCCTCTATCAATTATGCCAAAATAAGTTGTTCCTGTTAGAGGTATCCCTGAATTTTTGTGGACATAAATAGCTGGTTTGCCGTCTAATTTATTTTTCAACTGGTCAAATCCTTTTGACAGCAATATGTTAAACTTTCTTTGAGCTTTATTTTCATTTGTATTTGGAAATTCAATTCTATTTTCATTTATTTTAAAATTTCCAATTTTTTTAAATGCAGATTTATCTATATAAAAATAAAATATCTTGAGGAAATTTATCCTTATTTTGTTGTTTTTTCCTTCAAAAGATAAGTCTTTAAATGCCAGTTCAGCCATAGATTAAGCTAAAAGAGGAAATTATATAAATATATATGAATTTTAATGTTTTGGGGTTGTTATGGAAGCTAAAGAAGTTAATATTACATATGAAGTTCTGTTTGAGTTATTGAAGAGAGAAAAGGATACAGCAGATTTGCAGAAGCTGGAGCCTAATTTTTTCAATGATTTTGTTGATTACTTAAATGAAAAAAAGAATATGCTGGGTAAAGAAGATACCTTGTTTTCTTATGATGAAAAGAAAAAGACTGAGAAGCAGATTGAGAATGCGAAGAGAATCATTAAGGAGATATATGAAAGAAGGGAAAAAAAGATATTAAATATTGCGTTGCTAAAAAGCAGGACAAAATCAAATGTTATAGATACTTCCTCCTTGCTTGAAAATGAAAAAAGGTTTTTAGACGAGGTTGTAAAAGTTCTTGATATTTTCAGGAATGATGTTATTGCTAATGTTATTGATGGAAAACATGCTTCAGAAATAACAATGAAAAAAGAAGAAATGGATGAAAAAGATACTGAGCCTAAGGAAGAGAAGGGCACAAAACTTGTAAGATTTCTTTGTTCAGTGCCCAAATTTGTTGGAAAAGAGCTGGAGGAGTATGGTCCTTTTGCAGAAGAGGATATTGCAAATTTGCCAGCAGAGATTGCTGCTGTTCTTATAAGCAAGGGAAGGGTAGAAGATATTAAAGAGAATTAAATTATTTCTTTAATTTTGTTTTATGTTTTATGTTTTCAATAGAAATGTTTTTAAATCAACAGCAGATACCAAAAAACATGAAATTGCCTAAAACTGTTAGGAGATATTGCCCTTATTGCAAGAAGCATACTGAGCATAAGGTAATGCTGAACAAGAGAAAAAATCCAAGGAGTATGACTTACGGCAGCAAGCTCAGAGCAAAGAGAAGAGGAAGTGCTAGGGGTATTGGGAACAGGGGCAGATACAGTAAGCCTGCAATTACAAAATTCAAGATGACTGGCAAAAAGGCCAGCAAGAAAACAGATATGAGGTATGAATGCAGGGAATGCAAAAAGCAGCATATGGGGAGCAAGGGTTTCAGGGCAAAAAGGATTGAGTTTAAGTAAATTCAAATAAAAATAATAAAATTTGGTGATGTTTATGACTGATATCAGAGAACTTACAAGCAAATTCATCAAGATAAGATGTCCAAAGTGCAAGAATGAACAAATAATGTTTGGAAAAGCATCTTCAAAGGTAATTTGCCTGGTATGTGGCAAGGTACTGGCTGATCCTACAGGAGGGAAAAGTAAAGTAAAAGCGAGAATTTTGGAAGTGCTCGAATAAAGGAATAATTAAAATGCTGCTAAAGAAAGAAGGATTTCCAGAAGAAGATGAATTGGTTATATGCACTGTTACAAAAGTGCAGTTTCATTCTGTTTTTGCAAATTTAGATGAATATGGAAAGAGCGGAATGATACATATTTCTGAAGTGAGCCCTGGAAGAATAAGAAACATAAGGGACTATGTCAAAGAAGGAAAGAAAGTAGTCTGCAAGGTTTTGAGAATCAACAGGGAGAAAGGCTATATAGACCTATCCTTAAGGAGAGTAACAGAAACACAGAGGAGAAGTAAAGTAGATGGAATAAAACAGGAGCAGAAAGCAGAGAAAATCCTGGAATTTGTTGCTAAAGATTTAAATTTAGATGTGAAAAAACTGTTTGAGGAGATAACTAACAATATATCCAAAAAATATGCATCTTTATATGATTTTTTCCAGCAGGTTGTTACAGACAGCAATGCAATTAATGATGCTGGCATTGATGCAAAAGCAGCAAAAAAGCTTGAGGAAGCTATTAAATCTAGAATCAAGGAAGTAGGTGTTAAGATTGAGGGCAAATTAAAATTAACCAGCTGTGCGTCAAATGGTATAGATGTTGTTAAGGAAGCACTTAAAAAAGCAGCAGAAAGTGGAAAGGAGAGCATTTCAATAAAATATTTAGGCGCAGGTTCATATAATGTTGTGGTTAATGCAAAGGACTATAAATCAGCTGAAAAGTTACTCAAAGAGGCGCTGGAAAAAACATTGGACTATGTAAGAAAGACTGATGGTGGGGGAGAGTTTATAAGGGCTGAAACATGAGAAGCATATTAAAATGCCAGAATTGTGGAAAATATACTATGAAAGATGTTTGTGCATGTAGAGGAAAGGCTTTAACACCAAAACCTGCTAAATTCAGCATAGAAGATAAATATGGATCTTATAGGAGAAAAGCTAAAGAAGATACTTTTAAAAAAGAAGGATTATTATAGGTAATAATAATACTACAAAACTAGTACAAATAAAATGGGTACTTGGAAAATAGATCAAATAAGCAAAAAGCCGAAGCTTAACAATCCAATACTGATAGAAGGACTTCCTGGAATAGGGAATGTGGGCAAGGTAACAGTTGATTTTCTGATAGACGAGCTAAAGGCAACAAAGCTGTATGAGATTACTTCGTATACATTGCCACATTCTGTTTTTGTGAATGAGGATAATCTGGTAGAGCTGCCCATGATGGAAATATTTTATAAGAAATTTCCTGGCAAAAAGCAAGACCTAATATTTTTAGGAGGGGATGTGCAGCCTATAGATGAAGTGAGCAGCTACGAATTTTCTGAAAAAATGCTTGATATTATTGGGCAGTTTAAATGTAAGGAAGTTATAACCTTGGGAGGCATTGGCTTAGCGGAAGTGCCTAAGAAACCAAAAGTTTATTGTACTGCAAATACGAAAAAAATAGTCCAGAAATACAAAAATGGGATGGTAAATGACAAGCTTTATGGTGTTGTGGGGCCTATTGTGGGTGTTTCAGGATTATTGGTTGGTTTGGCAAAAAGAAGAAATATGGATGCTATATCATTTTTGGCAGAGACCTATGGTCATCCAATGTACCTGGGCATTAAAGGAGCAATGGAAATTCTAAAAGTTCTTGACAAAAGATTAAAACTTAGTATAAGCATGAGCAGATTAAATAAGGAAGTAAAAGAAATAGAGTCTGACATATTGGGCAGGACAGAGCAGATTAATGAGGTATCAAGACAGACAGCTTTGAAGAAATTAAAGACTAAGTTTGGCGAAGATGTAGATTATATTGGTTAAGGTAGTTCTAAAGTAATTAAACAATTCCAAAATATTTATAAATAATCTGTCTTAGTTCTAAATAAGGGTGGTATTTTGTCTAAAATAAAAAAGGTGGTGGCAAGAGAAGTTCTTGATTCTAGAGGCAATCCTACTGTCGAGGTTGATGTTATTACTGAGAAAATTACTGCAAGAGCTATTGTTCCTTCTGGGGCAAGTACTGGAACTCATGAAGCTTCGGAGTTAAGGGATGGAGATAAGAAAAGGTATAATGGAAAAGGAGTTCTAAAAGCAGTAAATAATGTCAATAAAATTATTTCCAAGAAAATTATTGGATTAAATTGCGAAAATCAGAAAAAAATTGACGAATTAATGATTAAATTAGATGGTACAGAAAACAAGTCAAATTTAGGTGGAAATGCAATACTTGGAGTTTCAATGGCTGTGTGCAAGGCAGCTGCTGTTGATAAAAATATTCCATTATATGTGCATATTAATAAAATTCGAAATTGTAAATCAAAAAAGCTATTGTTGCCAATTCCACAGTTAAATATAATGAATGGTGGTAAACACGTTGGTGCGGAAAATGATATTCAGGAGCATATGATATTTCCGATTAATTTTAAAACTTTTCATGAAGCTTTAAGAGCCGGTGTTGAAACTTATCATTTTTTAAAAAAAATCCTCAGGAAAAAATATGGTGCCAAAGAAACACTTTTAGGCGATGAAGGAGGTTTCTCTCCGCATGTTTTGAGTGTTGAAAAAAGACTTGACTTAATTATTGACGCAATTAAGGGAGCAGGCTATGATGGAAAAATTAAATTGGGACTTGACTGTGCAGCTTCAGAGTTTTTTTATTCAGGTTATTATAAAATTAATGGTAAGGAATACAGCCCTGGAGAATTAATAGACTTTTACAAGAACTTAATTAAAAAATACAAAATAATTTCAATAGAGGATGGTATGGCAGAAGACCACTGGGATGGATGGAAGCAGCTGAATAAGGAGCTAGGCAAAAAAATACAGATTGTTGGAGATGATTTATTGGTTACAAATGTTAATAGAATAAAGGAAGCAGTTGAGGAGAATGCATGCAATGCTTTATTGTTAAAAGTAAATCAAATAGGGACTATAACAGAGGCAGTAGAGGCTGCAAATTTTGCTTTTAAAAACAAATGGAATGTTGTTGTAAGCCACAGAAGTGGTGAGACAGAAGACAGTTTTATTGCTGATTTGGTTGTTGGTTTAAATGCTAACCAGAGTAAATTTGGCGCATGTGCAAGAAGCGAGAGAACTGCAAAATATAATCGTCTTTTGAGGATTGAGGAAGAGTTGGGAAAAAAGGCAAAGTTTGCTAAATTCTAAAATGAAACCATTTATTACTCTTACAAGCGATTTTGGTATGCAGAGCCAAGGCACCGGTATTATGGAGGGTGTTGCTTTGGAAATTAATCCAGAAGCGCATGTGATTCATTTAATGCATGGATTGCCAAGCTTTAACCTATTCTATGCTGCAAGGACAATGGAGACTCTTGCATATATGCCAGTTGGCTATCATGTCTGTGTGGTTGATCCTGGTGTTGGGACAAAACGAAAGCCAATTATAATAGAAACAAAAAGAGGAGATTTTTTAATTGGTCCTGATAATGGTGTTTTAGTGCCAGCAACAAGGTTTTTGAGAGGCATAAAAAAGATTGTCGAAATAACAAATGAAAAATATATGAGGCAGCCTGTAAGCCCGATATTTCATGGGAGGGATATTTTTACACCAGCTGCTGCTTATCTTTCAAAAGGAGTTGGGATAGAAGAGTTTAGTAAAAAAATAAATGAAAAAGATTTAGTAAAGGCTCCATATGAAGAAGCAACAATAGATGAAGATAAAATTCATGCGAAAATAATATCTATTAATAAATTTGGTTCATTGCATTTGAATATAACACATAAAACATGGGATAAATTTAATGTAAAACTTAATGATTTATTTGATTCATTTTTTGGTGATGAAGAATTGAAAATACCATTTGTTACAACTTTTGGCGATGTAGAAAAAGGAGACCCTTTAATTATGAAAGATGATTATGGACGTGTGGAAGTGGCATTAAACCGGGGTTCTTTTGCAAAAGAATATAGAGTTAAGATTGGGGATAATATCACTATAGAGAAAAAATGAAAAAAATAATTCTTATAATATGCGATGGTATGGGGGATTTGCCTGTTAAAAAATTTCAAAATAAAACTCCATTAGAGGCTGCTAATACCCCCAATATGGATAAATTAGCAAAAGAAGGTGTTAATGGAATAATGCATGTTTTAGGAGAAGGTGTGAGACCAAATAGTGATGGGGCTCATTTGACTTTGTTTGGCTATGATTTAACTAAAGATTATCCTGAAAGAGGTCCGATTGAGACAGCAGGTGTTGGAGTTGAGCTTATGCACGGTGATGTTGCACTAAGGGCTAATCTAGCTACAGTTGATAAAGAGCTGAGAGTTAAGGACAGGAGAGCAGGAAGAATTGAAAGCACTGTTGAATTTACAAAAGAATTGGATGGTATGAAAGTTGCTGGTGTTAAATTTATTGTCAAATCCGGCACAGGCCACAGGGTAATAATTGTTATGAGAGGCAAGGGTTTATCTGATAAAATATCAAATTCAGATGTGCATTATGTAAGTGAAGATAATGTTGTTGAAAACTGGCTTAACTGCAAGGCCAATAAAATAAAACCATTGGACAAAACTAAAGAATCTAAGTTTACAGCAAATGTTTTGCAAAAATTTCTGGAAAAGGCTCACGAAATACTGGAAAAAAATCCTTTAAATGCTAAAAGGGAAAAGCAAGGTAAGCTTCGTGGCAATTATTTTTTAACAAGAGGTCCTGGTTATTATAAAAAATTAAAATCATTTAAGGAAAAATATAATTTAAAATCTTGCTGCATAGCAGGAGCTGGATTATATAAAGGTCTAGGTGCAATAGCAGGCATGGATTTGATAAATGTAAAAGGAGCTACTGGGTTAAGAAATACAAATGTCAATGCAAAGATAAAAGCAGTTAAAAAGTACATTAAGAAATATGATTTTGTTTTTGTTCATATAAAACCAACAGACATTTATGGTGAAAATGGAGATTGTGGGGGGAAGAGAAAGTTTATAGAAAAGATTGACAAAGCGTTAAAAGCTTTAAAGGATTTTAAAGGCTTAATTGTAATAACAGCAGACCATTCTACGCCATGCAGCCATAAAGATCATTCTGCAGACCCTGTTCCTGTATTAATTCATGGGGGAAATACCAAACCAGATAATGTTACCAAGTTCGGAGAAAAAGAATGCAGAAATGGAAGTTTAGGAGTTTTATTTGGAAAGGATTTGATGAAGGTTGTGTTGGAGAAAGCTAGGTTTTAGTTCACTTGTTTTCCAAAACCAAAGCTGCAGCACCTAAAATTCCTGCTTCTTTTAATTTTGATTTAACAATTGGACATGGTTTGGCGAAATATCTTTTTTTAACTATATCATTCATAGTTTTACTGAAAAATTTCCAAGAATTTGAGATTTTTCCACCTATAATGATAATATCTGGGTCTAAAGCACAAATTATGTTTGCTAATCCAATGCCTAAATAATATCCCATCTTTTTGTATGTTTCTATTGCTTTTTTATCTCCTTGTAAAGCCAATTTATATATTAAATAAGGATTGCTTTTTTTGTTGTAAATAGATATAATGCCTCTTGCTGCCACATGCGTTTCAATGCATCCATTATTTCCGCACCTGCTTTTTGGTCCGTCATAGTTTATTGTCATATGTCCCAGTTCAGCAGCATTAGTTCTTCCATGGTATATTTTTTTGTTTATTACAATACCCCCGCCTAAACCAGTTCCTAAAGTTATGCCTATAACATTTTCATATTTTTTACCTTGCCCAAAGACTGCTTCAGCAAGAGCAAGGCAATTTGCATCGTTATCAAGATAAGTTGGTAATTCGAATTTATTTTGTATAATTCTTCTTAATGGCGTGTTTTTGAAAGGCAGGTTTACCGGATTTGTGGCAACTCCTTTTTTATAATCCAATGGTCCAGGGCTTCCTATTCCTATGCCCGTTATTTTTCCCTGCTGCACGTGTTTTATTGAAGAAATAATATTGTTTATTATTGTTTTAGTTCCTTTTTTTGCTTGTGTAGATATTTCATATTTTTTTATTATTTTTCCTTCTGGTGCGACTAATGCAGTTTTGATGTTTGTGCCGCCTAAATCAACTCCTATTATGTGTCGCATTTCTGTCCTATATTGCAATATTCTCCAATAGGTTTATTTAAAGGTTTTGAATTTTGTTTTTGGTAAGCCAATATATTATTGAATAGGTTATAATAAAGCGTTTTGGGACAAAATAAGTCCAGATTAAGTCCAGCAAGTTATGCATCAGCAAACCAATTGTTAATGCTAATACAAATTCATTGTAAAAGGATAGCACCACTAACGCTGCTAGAAACTCTATTGAATGAAAAATGAGGAGTGCACCGAAATCCTTATCAAAATTACCTTTTTTTACATTTATTATAAAATGTTTGTAAGAATCAAATAAACTAAGTTTTTTATATTTGTATATATACCAGAGATAATGGTCGATGTCTATTAAAACTCCGCCTACTAAAATGAATAGTGCCTTCCAATTAAATACGGGATAGAGTATAGCAGCCAAAATTAGGGAAACTAGTAAATGTAGTGAGGGTTTCATTTCTTAGTTTGTTTTTGAACTATTTATAAATTTTTTCACAATATTTAATAATGGCAAAAATATTCAAAGTTTTATGGATTTAAAATTAATTAAAAATAAAATACCAAAAGAGTTTTATAAAATTTTGGAAAAAGACATAACAAAA
>CEPX01197786.1_pt1 | contig 70074 bp, 68 predicted proteins | sample 361361 | NCBI WGS metagenome assembly CEPX01 (sample SAMEA2619974, study PRJEB7988) | marine metagenome | biome: marine biome (ENVO:00000447); feature: mesopelagic zone (ENVO:00000213) & marine oxygen minimum zone (ENVO:01000065); material: "saline water (ENVO:00002010), including plankton...
TAACTACTTCTTAGTAACGATTACTCGTAACCTTTAACAGGACTTCTCATTTTGCTATAACCGTCTGGGGAAATAACTAAACCATCTTGAGCTGCAATTGTTTGCACCCCAGTAATTCTTTGAACTTCTCTAGCTTCCTGCAAAGCATCCGCTTTTAACATTTCCCATGAGAAATGTGTCATGATTGCTAACCTAGGACGAACATGAGAAATAATCTTAATAGCTCCCTCCCTATCAAGATTACCTCCAACCCCTTTATCCCCTGGATATGGCACATTCAATATCAACACATCTGAACCACTTAAACTCTCCAACAAGGCAGGAGTAACCATGGTATCTCCAGTATAGGATAATGTAAACTTAGGAAAATAAAACTTGAAACCAATTGCTGTTTCATCAACGTGTGATGCTGGCAAGGCATGAATTTCCACCAATTCAATACCAACTTTATGATCCTTTTCCATAGGAATCATTTTTTCTACCAAATTCTGATGATGCTTAGTCAAAAAAGGTCGACTATTATCCATATCATGCAAAACTGACTTACTAGCTAGAATAATACCTCGATGTTCCAAACCACCATGAGTCATAGCATCAATAACAACATTTAAGTCATTGCAGTGATTAATATGATTATGAGAAACCAAAATCGCAGTATTATGTTGCAATTGTAATCCAATCTCTTTCGCCTTCAGCAAAGCACCAGGACCAGGATCGATATGAAACTGTAAATCTTGAAACTGCACAACAATCCCTCCACTACCTCTAATCTGTTTACTAACAACAGACGTACCACTTCCCGTACCAAGAAAAATAATCTTAGGCATAGCTATTACCTACTAAAACGGTTAATAAAGATTATTATAATCTAATGCTTATTCCACAATCCTTATAAAACCAAAAAAGCCATAACTTCTATGAATAATCAACCCATCTTCATCTTACCAGAAGAGAGTAAACGTACTACTGGAAAAAACGCTCAGCAAACCAATATCGCAGCAGCTAAAGAAGTAGCTAAACTAGTCAGAACTACCTTAGGACCTAAAGGCATGGACAAAATGATAGTTGATGCTGCAGGAGACATTACAGTAACCAATGATGGAGTGACCATTCTAAAAGAAACGCAAATTGAACATCCTGCCGCCAAATTGATGGTAGAAATTGCCAAAACTCAAGAAGATGTAGTGGGAGATGGCACCACAACCGCAATCATCCTAGCTGGAGAACTTCTCAAAAAAGCGGAGACATTAATTGAACAAAATATTCACCCAACACTATTAGCAAAAGGCTATAGAATGGCTCAAAAAGAAACTATCAATGTCTTGAACAAAATCGCCACACCAATTGGCAATAATGAATTGCTAAAAAATATTGCTATCACGGCCATGACAGGCAAAGGTGCGGAAGCAAATAAGGAAGATTTGGCAAACCTCACTGTTGAAGCAATTACTGAAGTAAAAGCACTGGAAAATATCAAAGTAGAAAAACAAGTATCCTCTGAACCATCTACTTTAATCAAAGGTATCGTCTTAGACAAAGAAAGAGTGCATCCATCGATGCCAAAAGACATTCAAAACGCTAGAATTGCACTTCTAGACACGCCTCTGGAAATCAAGAATACTGAAATTGATGCCAAAATACAAATAACTGATCCTACTCAACTTAATGCATTCTTAGAGCAAGAAGAAAAAACTCTACAACAAATGGTAGAAAGCATCAAAGCGTTAAACGCAAACGTAGTATTCTGTCAAAGAGGGATAGATGAAGTTGCACAACACTTCCTTACCAAAGCTAATATCATGGCCGTCAGAAGAGTAAAAAAAATAGATATAGAATTTTTAGCCAAAGCAACAAATGCCAAAATTATCAGTAACCTCAAGGACGCCCAAGCGGAGCAACTTGGACATGCAGGTCTTATTCGCCAACAGAAACAAGGAGATCAAGAATTTATCATTGTAGAAGAATGTAGTAATCCACAGGCTGTAACATTACTAGTTAACGGAAGTACAGAACATATAGCTGAAGAACTAAAGAGAGCAGTAGATGATGCCTTGGGAGATCTATACTCTGTAATGCAAGATGGGAAAATTGTGGCCGGAGCTGGTTCTGTAGAAATGGCCGTAACTAAGCAACTAAGAAATTACGCCTCAACTTTAGTAGGCAGGGAACAACTGGCAGTGCAAGCATTTGCAGATAGCTTGGAAATAATACCAAGAACACTCGCTGAAAATGCCGGACTGGATCCCATTAATATCTTAACCAAACTAAGAGCCTCAAAACAACTATGGGCTGGAGTAAACGTCTACAACGGTGAAATAATAGATGCCTATGAAGCTGGAATACTAGAACCACTAAGAATAAAAACACAAGCCATCACCTCGGCAACAGAAGTTGCGGAAATGATCTTAAGAATAGATGATGTAATCATGGGAACATCAGAGTAACAGTAATTATTGAGATGTAATTTATGAGGAGTAATATTTTTAAATAATGTTAATTTTTGTTAGTAAATGGGTAGTAAAAAGAAAAGAAATCTAGAGAAAAGATTAAGGCACAAACAAAAAAAGGCTCAAAAAAACACTTCTAAGAACAATTCTAAGAGTATTGACAGAAGAAGCTTCCTACAAATTTCAACGGCATTTGCATTAGCTTCGGGAGGTTGGTATTATTTTACTCGAGATACCTCAAATGACATTTTGGATCTAAAATTTTTGGGTGAGATTGATATAAGTATGCAAAAAATTAAACAGTCTGGCTATAATTCAATGCATACAATTAAGACCTCTAAACAGAATTTTACATCTGAATTAATTGAAAGAGTCAATATGGACAGACCAAACTTATTACAATGGTCGAATTCACATTCTTGTGATAAACTAATTTTAAATCCGAAATTAGATGTCGAACTTAGACTTGCAGCAGATCCAAAATACTCTACACAAAAAAAAGAATTCTATTCCTTTGCTCTCAATTTTCTGAGGGAACATAACGCCTTCCGTCATGTCCATTTTCCAGACTACGAAGTACTTACTCCCTTGGAAAATAAAAAAAATGCAACTTCCATTCCTATTTACTTAACTAGAGGGGGAGCTGACGTTTTTAAACTTCAATACAATTGCATAGATAACAAAGGAAATACAATTGATACTATTACCAAAGAAGTTGCTAAATACCATTACGGGGGTTTGGCAAACATATATAAAATATCTGAGACGGAAAATGAAAGTCTTAGTGTAACAATTACTAATCCATATATTACTTTAGCACCTAATACACCTTCTGCAGCCATGCTTGTGGCTTACTCTGAATATATACCTTTTATTTTCCATCAACCCACTAAAATATTTTTTGAATCTCATGCTTCTAGCCGAGAAAAGATGCATTTCCACCAATTTTTGGAAGCTTATAGTGAATCATTAAGTCATGCAGTTGCCATTGATTTATTAAATGATCCAAAGATGGAAATGTCCAAAGAATATACTTCTAAAGCAGGAATATTAGAACACTTGCATATGCTCCCAACTCAATTAGATAATTATCTTTATTGTCCTGCTGCGTACAAATATATCGAAGAGAAGGGTCTTGAACAAACAGTAGTTGACTTGAACTCCGACCCAATTAAATACTTTTCTGACGTGCAAACAATACATGCAAAAATGTCTTAATAATTTTTTAAACTCACCATTATCAACAATAATATTTTAAATACAATCTAATTCTTGACTATATGGGCTTATCCAATCTCATCAGCTTATTAAGAATCCTAGTAATTCCATTTCTAATCTATTTACTACAGCAAGACACCTACCAAGCTTCATTAACAGCAGTATTCGTCTTTATCTTCGCGGTAATTACTGACATTGCAGATGGCATCATCGCCAGGAGAACTAAAGACACGACTAAAATAGGTTCCTTCTTAGATCCCTTTGCTGATAAATTATTGGTAATGAGCCTATTATTTTATTACGTCTACTCAGGAGGATACTGGATACTCTTCCTTGGAATTTTCATCGTGCGTGATATCATAGTTGGGTTGGTAAGATGGCTGGCAGGCAAAGCAGATGTACAACTAAGAGGAAAAAGAACTTATGGGAATTTATTATCATATTCACAATTTATAATTGTCTTTGGGCTTCTATCTGAACAGTTTTTTGTACATAGCGGATTGATCATACTCCTGGCAACTGGATTGGCCATATTATTATCTCTAATTTCTTCCTTGCATTTTATATTTTCATACATTAGAGGATTAACTAAACAAAGAAGGAAAGGGCGCATCGTCAAAAAGGAACCCATGGTCGTTCTTGCTAATAAGAGATCCAGAGGTTATTATGATGGTTATAGAAGAAGGCTATTAGAAATATTTGCCCACAGAAGGAGTTCTCCAATTACCTTTCTGCCTAACACAAAAAACATGTTCAAGAATGTTAAACCGAAAACTAAGCATGTAATCATTGCAGGTGGAGATGGCACCTTCGAAGCGGCTTTACATCATAAGCCATTTTACAAAAAAACGTTAGGATTCTTCCCTCTCGGTGCCGGAAATGCCTTCTGGTCTTACTTTTACAAAGGCAAACGCTACAAATATTTAAGATCAAGATTTCCCTTTAGAGAAATTCAACAAGATGTCTTTGAATTAGAATGGGATAAAGGAAAAACACAAACTCTGTTTATGAACATAGGTATTGATGCTGAAGTAATCAGACTGAGCTCTAAACGCACACAACATGGATTCCTCGATTACTTCAGGGGATCTACCAAGGCATTGGCTCGTTCTAAAGCAGACTACGAACTAGACATAGAAATAGATGGTAAAAAATATCATTGGGATAACTGTGTAGGCGTCTTCTTAAGTAAAATAAGTCATCTAGGCTTCGGTCTCAGAGCATTATTCGGCAAAGTAAAAAGTGACGACAGAAATGTTTATGGCTCTGCTATCATCAACGCTCACTCTCCGTGGTGGAATAAACCATTACGCTTATGGGCCTTAATTCTAGGTATGATGAATTTAAACAGATCTCCTTATCATACATTTAAGGGTAAAATAATAACAGTCAAAAGTGAAGTACCCTTCCCGATTCAGGCGGGCGGAGAATTTTTAGGTTATACTCAATGGATCAAGATCAAGGTTAAAAGACAGCAAAAGATGCTGGTGTTGTAGAAACATTTAAATAATTATTTCTAAGATTTTAATTTTATGTCGATCATGGTGTATCGGTAGCATTCAAGCCTGTGGAAACTATGCAGCAAGCTTGAGGGCCGGGTTCAACTCCCGGTGATCGACCTCTTTTTGTTACTTCTTTATAATGAAAATATATACTTAAGTTTAAAAAGACAGAATCAAATCATAGCTTATGAAAATCAATAAGAAAATTTCAGCAGGATTAACAGCTTTGGTTTTAGGTTGTTCAACAAGCGGCTTATATATGCCTCTGCAAAAGATGGAAACCAACAATTTTCCCTGGAAGGAAGGTGTTACAGAAACAAGTTCAGGATATGAAAGCATTGCTTGTTTCAAAACTAATATCCTTGATGCTGCCACAACCTTCGCTATGTTTGACGCTAGAACAAACATAATGCAGTATATTCAAGTCAAACTAACTTCAGGAAAGAATAGCACTCGGCAGGAAACTAAAGGTTACATTTCTGGTTCTAGGATGGTTGAGAGGGACTGGATTAAGGAAAATGGCCAATATCATGTCTGTGTTAAAGTATTCGCTCCATATGGAAGTGTAAAATTAGAAAAGTAGATCAAATATGGATTTAAAAAAAACATTATCAACAATCTTACTCTCAACTTCAATAGGTTGTTCTTCATTAACTTTAAATCCCCACGAATATCAACATCAATTATCACAACTTGAACAATCAGTTGAAGATCCACATAATATCCAAAAATATCTTGAAGATAATGAATATATTGTGGATCAGGAAGCAATGAAAGTATTTTCCATGGTTGTACGAAGTTCATTTTTCGTTCCAAATGCTGTGCATCTTCACAAGAATTTTCTGGATACTGCAGATGAGCAAGAAACATTCTTACAACAATTAGCAAAAGATAAATTCTCTGAACAAAAAGCAAAAATGTATTTACAAATGTTCTCAAGCCCAAATTCCATAATTATTTCAGAGTCTACTATGAATAACCCTAAGGAAACACTAATAATTCTATCACATGAGCGATTTCATCAAGAATTGGGAAAATTATCAAAATCAGATTATCAACTAATGAAAAACGTAGCACAAAAAATTGAAAATATTCGAATTCCATACAAAGGAAAGGCGTTGGAGTATATAAAATCAGAATATCAAAGACTGTTACGAGAAAAGGGCCCTGAAATGGAAAAGCATAAACAAGATTTACTAACCAAATCAGTAGTTCCTGGCTGGATAAGGATGGGTTCTTTCGAGGAAATTTATGCCCATTGTGCAGCTGGCAAGGCACCCCAGGAATTGGAAAGTTATATCCAAAAACATCCTAAAGCGTGGAAAATATATTCAATAATCAAACAAAGAGTTCTAGACATCGAAGGATATGATAGACATGCTCCATTACCAGAGTTCTAACAACTCATCCAACTTCCTAATTTCATAACTAGGCTTAGGAGTATTAGCAAATCTCTCCTGTCCTCTTCTATTGATCCAAGCTACTACGAATCCAGCTTCAGTTGCACCTTTAACATCCATTTGTGAACTGGCTACATGCAAAATCTCACTTTTATCATATCCCAAACTATTTTGAGCTAAATCATACATCTTCTTATGCGGCTTATTTACTTTAGTCTCATCAGAAATATTAACATAATCAAAATTTATAGGCAATTTTGCTGTACAATAATCCAAAAAATCTCTGGCACTATTGGAACAAACGGCTAAGGGATATTTCTCCTTTAATTTCAACAAAGTACTCCCCACTTCTTCAAATGGTTGCATCTCTTTCCACTTCTCAAATAGCAAATTTTCATATCCTTTATTTTCCACTTTATACTTAGCACAAACATCATCCAAAGCCATTTTAATATATTCTTTGTACCAAGTAAATTCCTTTTCCTCAACAAACTTCCTTTGTGCCATTCTCCATTCAATGGCCAAATCCAAGGAATCTAAATTCAAATCATTGTCTGAAATAATCTTTTCAGTAACCTCAGTCCATACGGGAACCCAATCAACAATGGTTCCATAAAAATCAAAATTAATTGCTTTTATTACCATAACTTCAATCCCACTTTATTCTTTTTTAAATTAACTATTAAGAAATCAAAAAACAAGTAAATTGGTACAGAAGGTTTAAATAAAACAACATATCTTATACAAACATGAAACAAAACAAAAGTGATTGTATTCATTGTTTTTTCTAGTTCTAGCTCTCTTCAAAATACTTATAAACTCTTAAAGAATAGTCAGAGGTATCTATGAAATTCACAACCGCTAAAGGATGTACAGATATACCTCCAGAAGAAAAGTTAATCAAGAATAAAGTGGTGAGTATTATCACAAATACCTTCGAAAAATACGGATTTGCACCTTTAGAGACGCCTATCATTGAACGTTACGAAACACTGGCAGCTAAATTCGGTGCAGGAACGGAATCCGACGCTTTAAAAGAAACTTTCAAGTTGACAGATCAAGGAAAGAGAAAACTTGGCTTGAGATTTGAACTTACAACTTCTCTGGGCAGATATGTGGCCACAAACCCCACGTTAAAATTGCCCTTCAAACGCTATGAGATTGGAAGAAACTTCAGAGACGGTCCTATCAAATTAGGCAGAGCAAGAGAATTTTGGCAATGCGATGCCGACACCATTGGATCCAGATCAATGCTGGCGGAAGCAGAACAATTAGCCATCTTGAACGATGTCTTCAAAGAATTAAACTTCAAAATAGTCATTAAAATCAACAATAGAAAAATACTCAACGGTATCCTCAATCAAGCAGGCATAAAAGAAGTAAAGGAAGCCATTATAGCTATTGATAAGTTAGACAAGATAGGTCAAGATGGTGTTGCTAAGGAGCTTAAAGAAAGAGGATATTCCAAAAAGCAAATAACTTCCGTACTCTCCTTAGTTAAGAAAGATACAAAACTTAATAATCTTAAAAAACAAATCAAGGATGAAGAAGGAATACAAGGTCTTCAAGAAATGCAAGAGATTCTAAAATATCTAAAACCACTTGGAGTTAAGGTGAATTATGATGTAAGCCTAGCCAGAGGACAGGCTTATTATACAGGAACGATACTTGAAGTATTTCTAAAAAATAGCAAAATAGAATCTTCCATAGCATCTGGTGGCCGTTTTGACAACATGATTGGTGGTTTCCTAGGCGGTGGAAGAACAATACCAGCAGTAGGAATTTCCTTTGGCTTAACTCCAATTATGGAAGAAATGAAATTACGCTACCAAGAAAGTAAGAGAACTCCAGCCAAAGTCTTAATCATACCCATCAACACCAACAAAGAATCACTAGCCATTGCTCAACAACTAAGATCCAACAATATCAACACAGACTTTGCATTAGGAAAAAAAGGTGTATCAAAGAATTTACAATATGCCAACTCTTTAAAGATACCATATTCTATAATCATCGGGGAAAAAGAACTCAAAAAAAATAAAGTATTACTAAGAAACATGGAAACTGGTGAGGAGAAACTACTTACAACAGAACAAGTAGTAAAAAAATTACAATGAATCAAAAGCAACTAAAACAAGTAGGATTCTTAGCCATTGCTATTGTAATCATAAATTTCTTTTTATTTATCTTCACTATAATTAACTGGACTATTTTTCTAATTGTTCTTGCTTTGGGATATGCCTTCGTAAAATTTGGCCTTCCAAGGTTAAAATCTTAGTTTAGTTATAGAACATTGTTTTAATAGCTTTAAAAGTACTACATCTAACATCTTTAGATATTAACAAAAAAGGTGAAAAAATGAAAAAAATCCAAATAATTGTTACGCTAGGCCCAGCAACTAGTACTGAAGCAGATTTACGTAAAATAAAAGACAAAGGTGTAGACTTTGTAAGAATTAACTTGTCTCATTCTACTATTGAAGATTTAAAAAAGTTCATCACCTTGGCCAAAAAAGTAGATATTCCATTTATGATCGATACTGAAGGTTCTCAAGTAAGAACTGGAGATCTCTATCAAAGTTCGATTAATCTAGAGGAAAATCAAGAGATTAAACTTACTGCTAAACCAACATTAGGAAATGAACAACAAATCCATTTACGTCCTGGAATTGTAATTAAACAGCTAGAACCTGGAGATTTAATTCATATCGACTTTGACACTTTAACTTTACGTGTAATCGACACCTCCACGGCTGAACAAGGTTACATCACTGCTAAAGCAATCACTACTGGGGTTATGGGAAAAAACAAAGCAGTTGTAATTGATGCTGCTTCAGGTATTAGAATCAATCCTCCAGCCCTGTCTGAGAAGGATTATCAAGCCATAAATGTTGGATTGGATGAAGGTATTGGTCACATTGCTTTTTCCTTCGCTAGAAATGGAGATGCTGTAGACGAAGTGAGAAGGGCAAGCCAAAATACAATGAAAATAATCTCGAAAGTGGAATGCATCGACGCTCTACAAAATCTCAATCAAATCATCGAAAAATCTGATTACATTTTAATTGACAGAGGTGATTTAAGCAAAGAAATTCCTATCGAAAAAATACCATTTACTCAGAAAATAATTCTAAACAGAGCTAAAAAATTGGAAACTCCTGTCTTTGTGGCAACTAATTTATTGGAAACTATGTCAGAAAAAAGAAAACCAACAAGAGCGGAAGTTCATGACATCTTAAACACCATCATTGATGGGGCCTCTGGTTTAGTATTAGCTGGTGAAACAGCAGTTGGAAATCATCCTATGGAATGTATTTCTATGCTCAATAAATTAATTCACCATGTCGAGCAATCAATTAATACAAATGAAATAAAAGATAAGGAAGAAGGCTTCGTCCATAAGTTAGAAGAAACGAATTACTTACTAAATCAGGAAATTTCGTCATCATTAATCCCTCCGCATGGTGGAATCTTAGTTAACAGAATGGCTAAGGAAGCATATTCACCAGAATACTTAGCAAGTTTATCTAAAATCAAACTAAATGTTCAAAAACAAATGGATGTAGAGCAAATTGCACTTGGAACTTACAGTCCAATTGAAGGATTCATGGGATTAAATGATTTTCAATCAGTTTTGGATGAAATGCGACTATCAAATGGAACAGTATGGAGTCTCCCAATCAATTTAGATGTAGCTGAAGAACGGGCTAATGAACTACAAATAGGATCTGACATTGTATTAGTCAATGAACACGATGAGGCAATTGCCTTGTTACACTTGGCTGAAAAATATACTTATAATAAAGAAGAAGTATGTTTGAAATTGTTTAATACTATAGATACGAAACATCCAGGAGTAAGGTCAATAAATGCCATGCAACCAGTATTCTTAGGTGGAAAAATTACCTTAATCAAAAGAAGAAACGGAGTTAATAAAGAATATGAATTAACTCCAAGACAATCTAGAAAGCTGTTTGATGAGCGTGGATGGGAAAAAGTAGTTGGCTTTCATACTAGAAACGTAATTCATAAAGGCCATGAATTTATCCAACTCTCGGCAATGGAAAAGGAGAATTGCGACGGTTTATTTGTACATCCCGTGGTGGGCAAAAAGAAAACAGGTGATTTTCAGGCACCATATATCATTAAAGCCTATGAAAAAATGATAGAATCTTTTTATCCCAAGAATAAAGTAATCTTTGGCACATTTTCAACATATAGTAGATACGCAGGGCCAAGAGAAGCCTTATTTACTGCTCTTTGCAGGAAAAATTTTGGTTGCAGTCACTTTGTAGTTGGTCGAGATCACACTGGAGTAGGAGATTTTTATCACCCTAAAGCATCCCATAATATTTTCAAACGATTTCCCGAGATTGGAATTCAAGCTGTTTGTTTTGACAAAGTATTCTACTCAGAAAAAGAGGATCGCCATATTCATGCTGTAGAAGCTCCTGAACACATAGAAGAAGATAAGTTACATGTAAGTGGAACGCAAGCAAGAAAAATGTTTGAATCAGGCGAGACACCTCCAGAATGGTTCATGCGTCCTGAAATTTCTCAAATAATCGTAAAAGCCGTACAAAATGGAGAAGAAGTATTTGTACCATAAACTTTTGCATAAGCTATTTAAACCCATAAATGATTACTAAAATATGGGAAAAGTAGTCTGGTTTACAGGATTAAGCGGCTCTGGCAAGACAACAATAGCCGAAGGTGTACAACAACAATTGCAAATGAATAATTTTGTGGTTAAGATACTAGATGCTGATGAAGTAAGATCAACTCTGCATCAAAACTTAGGCTTTTCTCGGGAGGATATTCGGCTTAATAATAAATTAATGGCAGGCCTAGCAAAAAAGTATTCTGAAGAACATGATTTCGTATTGGTTCCTATAATATCCCCATTCTCTGAAGACCGCGCTATGGTAAGGACTATGGTCGGTGACAATTACATTGAGCTATATGTAAATGCATCATTGCAACAATGCCAAAACCGTGATGTAAAAGGCTTATATGCAAAAGCAGCATCTGGTGAAATTAACAATATGATAGGTGTGGCGGAAGGCAATCCATATCAACCGCCAACCGCTCCTGACATTGAAGTAAAAACTGACCAACAAACTGAGTCACAAAGCTCTGAATTTGTAGTAAAATCCTTACTTGATACTCCTAAATTCTCTCCAGAATTGACCATTGCCATGGCGGCAGCCAAAAAAGCTGGTCTAGCTGTTATGAAATATTATGAAGAAAACAATTTTGAAACTAATCACAAAGAAGATGACAGCCCCATTACCTGCGCAGATCTAGAGAGTAATAGAATCTTAATGGACGAATTGTCAAAAACTGAAATTCCTATCTTATCTGAAGAAGACAAAGATATTCCGGGAAGGACATCAATGCCAAGAATTTGGATTATAGATCCTGTTGATGGAACCTCAGACTTCATTCAACATACAGGTGAATTTACGATCATGATTGCGCTAATTGAAAACAATCAACCTCTTCTAGGAGTAATATATGGCCCTGCCTCCGACGCTCTTTATGCTTGGGAGAAAGGCAAAGGGGCTTACAAATTGAATCAAGACAATTGGCAAGAATTATCATCTAATTCACAGGAATCACATTCTGAAATGAGGATAGTAGCAAGTAGAAATCATCTAACCAATGAAGAAAAACAATTCTTCCAGTCAATTGAGGTAAAATCAATTACGCCTAAAGGTAGTAGTTTCAAAGCAATAGATATAGCCTCAGGCAATGCAGAGATGTATGTTACATTTGCCAAAAAAATAAAACAATGGGACACCGCTGCCTATTATGGATTGGTACATGAGGCAGGTGGTAAAGTAACCGACTTAGATGGTAATCCTTTCACTTATAACACTGAAGATCTCCATCACAAGAATGGTATCCTGATTACCAATGGGATTCTCCATCAAAGCGTAATTGACAAAATAAAAGAATATAGAAATCAGCATTAATTACTACCAACTATCATCTGCATGCCTAGTATAGACAATCGGTTTTCTTCTAACAATCATGCTATGTTCAAACTGACTAACCATACCATTACTAACCTCAACTAAAGGAGGATAAGATTTTACAATATTACTCTGCAGCAACTCTCTCATACCCAAAGCTGTTCCGCCTTTACCAAACTTTCTGGTCAACCATCTTGACGTAAATGGTAGTCCATTCTGAGCTTTTACAAAATCTAAAATTTTTCTTGCATGTGGGGACCTAACTCCTTTATCCTTATGAACTATAAAAATAGTCCCTCTTCCTGATTCTTTAATCATACCTTCTCCATCAGTAACGAAAGGCTCAATGGCAATCTGCCAATTCTCTTCCAACTCTCGTCTATCTTTATTATTATAAGAAGGAATTGAAACACCAGCATGTACAATATACGGTTTAATAGTATGTCCTGACAAATTCTTAACCGTAGTAAATCCCAAAGCCTCAGCTTCAGAATACTGAGCCTCACCTAATTCCCAAAGTTGTCTCCCTGGCTCTACCAATTTTATTGCCGATCGCAAAGCATTTTGAGCAGCTTTAATCATATCTTTATATTTATCTGAACTACCAACTTCAACAGTCATGGCATTGTCCGCAATATAACCATCTTGATGCACACCGATATCTATCTTAACCAAATCTCCTTTATTCAATTTAGTTTGATCATTTTCTTCAGGACAAAAATGAGCAGCAGTTTCATTAATAGCCATTTGTGCCCAAGCAATTTGTCCACCTAAATCTAAAATTCTCTTTTCACAAAAATCCATCACCTCTAAAGCTGAAGCTCCAGGAATAAACTTAGCAGCACCTTCTCTTCTAACTTGGGAAGCAATCTTACCAGCCTTGATGATTTTTTCCTCAATCTCTTTTTCCATATCTAAATGAGCTAATCATCATTTATAATAGTTATGGAAATGCTTCGGTTTCACCAATACTCTTATATAAAAACAATAATTCTGACGATTAATAGGAGATGATAATTATGACAGTGGAAAAAGGCGATAAAGTAGAAATTGAATATACGGGTACTTTTGACAACGGAACAGTTTTTGATACTTCAGAGAAACATGGTAAACCATTAGAATTTGAAGCAGGATCTGGTCAAGTGATTCCTGGGTTCGACTCAGCAGTACTAGGCATGGAACAAGGTCAAGAAAAAGAAATCACTATTGAACCAAAAGATGGCTACGGTGTGAGAAATGGTGATTTAGTGAAAAAAATACCTAAGACTAACCTACCACAAGATCAAAAACCAGAAGTAGGAATGGTTCTTGCAGTAGGCTTTCCAGACGGTCGACAATTGCCAGCAAAAATAATTGAAGTAACGGATGAAGACGTAACCATAGACATGAACCATCCACTGGCAGAAAGAACATTACACTTCAAAATAAAATTAGTTGGATTAACAAAACCAGCTACTTCTTCTTAACTTTCTTTATTGTTTTTTTAGCTGGTTTCTTCACAGGAGCTTTACTTTTTGCTGGTTTCTTAACCATTGGTTTAGCTTCCACCTTTACAACTATTTCTTGTGTAGGTATTTTTTCTGCCGGTTTGGCAGCGGCAGGCGTAACCACAGCTTCCTTAGGTTTTGGTCTAAAGCCTCTTGGCTTACTAGTGTAAACAAACCAATCATCTCTAGTAATTGGATGAAAATAATCAGCCGCCTCAAACATTAACCTAGCTGTAGTCTTTCTAACCGCCGCAATCTCTACTCTAACACCTTCTGATTTCAAGTGAGTAACCAAATCTAAAAAATCAGAATCTCCTGACATAATAATAATAGTATCCACCTTGCTAGCAAGTTGCGTAGCTTTAATCGACAATGGAATATCTGCTGTTTTATGACAAGGAATAACACTTCCATAATATTTGTTATGCAATCTCTCAGCCAATTTATGAGAAATACTTCTACCTTCTCTAAAATATATCAGTCTATTCAGACCTCTACCACTTAGCAACTTAGGAATCAGCGTATCAAAATTAACCATGGCATTGGTTGTTTTGGACTCCTCATGGATACTTCTTTCAATATTATTTCCATCACATAAAATAGCTACGGACTGATTGATCAGAATTGATTTTACATTATTCATACTATCACCTTAAATTTTTGATATTATTGTTGTATATAAGTCTTACCCTTGATTTGCATCCCCAAATCAGCATTCAATTCAGAAATCTTTTTCAACATTTCTAAAGTCTCTTCAGGATTCTTTACAGAGATACAATCAACAATTCTAGTAGCGGGGAAATCATTTCCATCAGGATAAATTTTATCTCCAAAAAAGAGAATATTATGCAACTCAAAACCATGATGGTTAGCAAATTCCTTAATTCCCCATTCCTTATCTAAACCTTTCTTAGTAACATCCAAAGAAGTTGTGCCTCCTATCTTAATATCATATTTATTTGGATCTAAGTGTTCTTTAAGAAATTCTTTCCAAATCTGCCTTTTACTGCCGTCAGGATCGTATTCTTTCTTCAGATCAATAGGTGCATTTCTACCGATAGCAGACAACGTTATTTGTGAATCTCGATCTTGTAACTGATCTTCCTTAGTTGTCATACTCTCAATATTGAAATTATCAATAGCCTTTTGCAAAGCAACAATTATTTCTTCCTTTTCTTGAGGATCAAAATTTAAATTGTAAACAAGCTTTCCCATACCATCCTTCATATAGGTATAATTGGTACCAGTAGTACCTAAAATATGGTGTTTATTATTTACTTTAGAAGAAATCATCTTTTGTAAATCTTCAACCTTAGTTCCACTAATGAAAGCAAACTCATATCCAGATTCAATCATATTGTTAATTTGCTGGGCCATCTCATTAGAAACCACTTGACACGTTTCACAAATAGTTTCATCTACATCTGCAATGATAATCTTTTTATTACTAAAATCAATATCAGCTTGAAAATTACTATTGGCAGTATAATACTTCTCCAATGTATCTGTAGGAAACCACTGCCCGTTATGCGTAAATGCAGATATATTACCTAAGGGCGCTAACTTCTCAAAACAATCCTTCTCAATAGAACTCTTCCCATCTGGTAACATTTCCAAACAAAAAGGGTCGATAATAAAGGCTCCAGCATTGATTAAATTAGAAGGCGCATCTTCTCTGGCAGGCTTCTCCACAAAATTAACAATCTTATGTTCATTTAACTCTGCCACTCCAAAATGTTCCACGTCTTCTCTGGGTGTTAAAGTCATAATAATAGGTGTAGAATGCTCTTGATAAGCCTCTCTCATTATAGTAAAATCTACATCCATTAAATTGTCTCCCCACATTAAAAAGAAAGGCTTAGTCAAACCTTGTGCTGCAAATTTAACAGCTCCTCCAGTACCTAGTGGTTCATCCTCTATAACATACTTAATACTTAAACCATACTTCTCACCATTACCTAAATAATTCTTAATCAAATCTGCCTTATAACCAATGGAAATAATAATCTCATTAACTCCATGTTTCTTAAGATTCAAAATAGCGTGTTCAATAATCGGCTTCCCGTGAACTGGGAGTAAAGGTTTCGGTGTATCTAAAGTTAAAGGTCTTAATCTAGTACCTAAACCTCCTGCAACAATAATAGCTTTATCTACCAAAAAGCTTCACCTACTTTTTGGAAGATAGAAAATATTTCTAATATTTGCGTAGACACCATCTTTTATGCTAAGAACTATATTTTTGTTTATAATAGTTGTGGAAATTAAAAAAAGAACAAAAAAAACCTATTCATCGTTTCTGAACATTGTATGTATTATAGAGAATGTAATATTTGAGTTACATCTCTTTGGAATGGCAAGACTTATCTGATTATTACCATAAACCTTATAAACAACCTGCATAAAATACTCTTTGGACGGCCATAGGGGCGGGGTTCACCAGATCCCATATCTCTAAGCATCTAGCAAGGAGAGGGAATTTCGAACTCTGAAGTTAAATTCGCTTCCGTATTGGGTTGTACTGCATTATGTGGGAACCTCAGTAAGCTGTCCACCTTTTATTTTTTGGTGATTTTTGTTGGAGATTATATGATAATACCAAAAGGAACAATACTAAAAGATCCTAGACCCAGATTTGACACTACTATAGAAATTCTGACCAAAGAACCTGACACGGAACCAGATGCTGTGGGTATCTATTTAGGACAATGTAACTGGGATTCTATAAATGGTCAAAAGTATTTCCATGGGCAAGTTTATCCTTGGTTAGAGGAAAATGGGATAGCAGATGCACCCATTGACCATGCTGGTGATGCCCTTGGAGATGCCTTATATTTGATGGCCATTTCTGCAAGTCACGATTTTAACCAAGCATATATTCGAAACGTAAGCCATAGTTCAGAAACTTTCATGAGCGAAAAAGATGCTAACAAAACTGTGGTTAAACATGAAATTGTAATTCATGCTGCTTTGTATAAATAAGATTCTCCTTCGATAGTAAGTTCATTCTTCCACAACCCTTAAAAACAATTTTCTTAAATCTCACTTATGTTAAAGAGGTTACTATGAAAGCACTAATACTCTGTGCAGGTTACGCCACCCGTTTATATCCTATCACAGAAAACCAAGCAAAACCTCTACTAAAAGTAGCGAATAAAACAATCTTAGACCACATCATAGAAAAAATCCAAACACTACCAGAAATAGATGAAATACTAATAGTAACCAACAACCGTTTCTTTCAGGACTTCGTAACACACCTAAAGAAAGGAAAATATTACAAACCAATTACAGTAATAAATGATCACACTTTAAACAATGAAGACAGACTAGGAGCGGTGGGAGATCTACAATACGTACTTAACAAAAAACAAATTGATGACGACCTCATAGTCATAGCAGGGGATAATCTCTTCGGATTCGATATAAAGAACTTTTTGCAATTCTTCAAAGAAAAAAAAACTACTGTAAATGCCTTCCATGACCTGAAAGATCTCAATTTAGTAAAAGGTAAATATGGTGTTGGCATCATGAACTCTACCCAAGTATCTGACTTTGAAGAAAAACCAATGAAACCTAAAAGCACCTTTGCTAGTACAGCTTGTTACATCTTTACAAAAGATGATTTAAACAAAGTTAACACTTTCATTAAAACAGGCAAGGCAGATAATCCAGGAGATCTTATAAAATATCTAACCAAGGAATCAGAAATTCACGGTTATGTTTTTGAGGAACATTGGCTTGATATAGGTAGTTTTGAATCGCTAAAAGAAGCAGAGGAAGTTTACAAATGAAAATTAGCGTCTTCGGATCTGGCTATGTGGGTTTAACAAGTGCAGCTTGCTTAGCCAATTTAGGTCATGAAGTTTTATGTGTGGATATAGATCAAAATAAAATAGACATGCTGCAAAATGGCAAAATTCCATTTTATGAGCCAGGCTTACTACAATTAGTACAAATGAACGTGGAGAAAGGTAGATTGACCTTTGGTACTGATTTACCAGCTGCTGTTAAGTTCAGTGAAGTAATCTTCAACTGCGTTGGAACGCCAAGCAATGGAGATGGCTCTGCAAAATTGGACTATGTCTATAATGTTGCTAGCACTATCGCAGAAAATATGAATTCTTACAAAGTAATTGTCGTTAAAAGCACAGTTCCACCAGGCACTGCTAGAAAAGTACATCAAATTATCGCTCAAAACAACACTGACTTTGATATTGTAGCTAATCCCGAATTTCTTCGGGAAGGGAATGCCATACGTGCCTTCAACTATCCGGACAAGATTGTCATTGGAGCTCTTTCAGAAAAGGCTTATGCTATCATGCGCAAAGTATATTCGGGAAGATTAAGAATGTACCTGCCAATGGTGGAAACAAACTGGGAAACTGCCGAGTTAATCAAATACGCCAACAACACATTCCTGGCCACAAAAATATCATTCATTAATGAAATGGCTAATATTTGTGATCATCTAAACGCTGATGTTAAAACCATATCTATGGCCTTAGGCATGGATTATCGTATCGCACCTAGATTCTTAAATCCTGGTGTTGGCTACGGTGGATCTTGTTTTCCAAAAGATGTCAGGGCCATCGTAAATAGCTCCAAAAAGGCCGGTTATCAAGCCAAATTATTTGAAGAAGTAGATGCTTTGAACGAACGACAAAAAGTAAGAATAGTACAAAAGATAAAAGATGTATATGGACTAGATTTATCGGAAAAAACATTCGCTATTTTGGGTTTATCTTTCAAACCTAAAACTAGTGACGTACGAGAAGCCCCATCTTTATACATAATTCCTGAATTACTTAAATTAGGGGCCACTGTAAGAGTCCATGATCCTGTGGCCATGGATGAAACTAAAGACATTCTTAATTCCAGTGTAATCTACTGCAATAACATCGAGGACACAGTTACCAATGCTCACTCTATAATTTTAGTTACAGAATGGGATGAGTTTAGAACATTGAGTCTGAATAAATTAAAGCCAAAAATGCTTGATAACAAATTCTTTGACGGCAGAAACGTCTATGAACCTGAACATGTCAAAGAAGATGGATTTGAATATTACGGAATGGGCAGAAAATGAAAATACTTGTGACTGGAGGTGCTGGATTCATTGGCAGTCATTTAGTAGATACTTTAATACAAAAAGGTCACCAAGTTACCATTCTTGACAATTTGATTTCTGGAAAACAAGAATATATCAATCCACGTGCAACTTTTCATAATTTAGATGTCAATTCAACACAAGCAGCAGAAATAATCTCTTCTGAATTTGATGCCATAGTGCACTTAGCCGCTCAAGTAAAAGTACCAAAATCATTCATTGACCCCATTGCAGATCTCAATACAAATATTCTTGGTGGTTTGAAATTACTTCAAAGCGCTATTAAGAATCAGGTGCCTAAATTCATTTACATAAGCTCAGCAGCAGAAATAGGTAATCCACAAACCAATCCTATTGATGAAAAGCATCCTCTAAATCCAATCTCACCATATGGTATCAGTAAACATACATTTGAAAAATATTTAGTGCTTCTGGCCAAGCAGGCTCAAATGAATTATTGTATTTTACGTTTAGCTAATGTTTATGGACCCAGACAGGATCATTCTGGTGAGGGTGGAGTTGTCTCCATTTTTGCTTCTAAAATCTTAAACTCACAGGCTTGCTTAATTTACGGCGACGGTGAACAAACAAGAGACTTCATTTATGTACAAGATGTTGTTGCTGCTATCATCACAGCACTTAAAAACACTAATAGTCAAAAATATAACATTGGAACTGGTGTAGAAACCTCCATCAACCAATTAATATCACTTTTGGGTGCTATTCATGGAGTTTCTGTTGACTTAAAGTTCACCTCCATGCGGGAAGGAGACATTGAAAAAAGTTATTTTGACATCACCAAAGCCAAAAACCTTTTAGGGTGGGAACCGCAATTTAGTCTACAACAAGGGCTACAACAAACATTAAATTATTTTAAAAATGAAAAAACCTAAAATTTCAGTGGTTATTTGTGCATGGAATGCAGCTGACTGCATAGAAGGAATATTAAAATCATTACAGAAGCAAACCTTTCAAAAATTTGAAATAGTTGTGGCTAATGATGGAAGTACAGATAATACTAAACAAATAGCCCTATCATACGGTGCAAGAGTAATCGATATGGAACACCAAGGACTAAGTGCAGCTAGAAACGTAGGTATCAATAATAGCAAGGCAGAAATAGTCTCCATAATTGATGCCGATTGTTATGCTTCTCCCAGTTGGCTGGAAACAATTTACCATGAAATTTCTAACGGGGAAACTGTGGTTACAGGAGACACTAAAATTCCTAAATCAACCTTTTTGGGAGATTGCATTTCTGGATTGGGATATCCAGGTGGCGCTCACATGGGTTTTTCCAACATGTGGCCAGTAGATGAAAACGGCTACACCAATCACCTTGCTGGTGGAAATTGTGCTTTTATCAAAAGTGAAATTCAAAAACTTGGCGCCTTCAATGAAAAACTAACCATTACAGCTGATGATGTATTTTTATCGATGAAAATTCTTGACAATGGTCTAAGAATCAAATATAATTCTAAAATGATCATGTATCATAGACCAAGAAAGGATATTAAAGGATTCATTAAATGGCATTATGCCAGAGGTAAAGGAAGTCACTTCTTCAAGCAGCAGATTGCCTTGCGTGGAGAAAACTTTGGACAATTTTATAAATTACGTATATGGTCTACAAAGAACATGATCAGAAAATACAAAACGAGCATCAAGTTACCAGTAATGCTAGGCCTGTTAGCATTAAGCTTTGCCGTGCAGAAGACGGGCTACTTAGTACAAAGAGGTAAACAATGAAAGCCCTAATCTTGGCAGCTGGAATGGGGACCAGATTAAAGGAGCATACTACCAATATTCCTAAATGTTTAGTGCCAGTAAAAGGGAGACCGATACTTGAGATACAATTAGATGCATTGCTAGCCAATGGAATTACTGAAGTAGTCTTGGTTACTGGCTACAAAAGTGAAAAGATAGTAGAATTTCTAGGTGCCAGCACTAAATTTAAGGATATTAACTTCACATTAATTGAAAATAAAGAATATGCAACTTCCAACAGTGGTTATTCATTTTGGTTGGCAAGAGAGGAATTACGAGATAAACCATATTTACATTTAAATTGTGATATAATCATCAACTCAGAAGTAATAGCTGCTCTATTAAAAAAACCTCACCAAGATGTTCTATCTATAGATCGTGGTGAAAATGCTGAAAGTATGGAAAAAGTAATTTTAGATGAACAAAACAAAATAATAGCTATGGAAAAATATGATTTATCTGTATATTCTGGTAAAGTAGTGGGCTTAGCAAAATTTTCCGCAACTACAACTAACTGGATTCTAGGGCACTTGGCAAGATACATTAATGCTGGAGAAAAGAATCAGAATTGTTTTGGCATGCTCAGACACTTTGTACATAGCCAAGATCTTTACGCATTTGAAATAACAAATTTTAATGTCAATGAAATAAACACTGTAGCAGGCTTGGACAAGGTACACAATGAAGGCAATTATATTTGATTTTGATGGCGTCATCATCGACAGTGAACCTTTAAGATATGCAACTTACAAGAAGTTATTCTTAGAAGAGTACAACATTACAATACCTGAAGATTTCAAAAAGGTCATTGGTAAAAAGCAAGAAGACAACTTAAAACACTTCTTACAATTGTTTGAACTGCAAGGAGACATTAATGATCTAGTAAATAAAAGAAAATTATTATTAAAATCGACATTCGCAGACTCAAAAAACATAATTCCTATTAAAGGAATCCAGAATATACTCATAAAGCTGCATCAAAGAGGTATAAAATTGGCTATAGCCACTTCTTCAACAATTTCTTATGTTCAACCTATCTTAGAATACTTAAACATTTCACAATACTTTAGCAGCATAGTTACTGGACCAGAAGTTATTAATGGAAAACCAGCACCCGATATATTCAAATTAGCCGCACAAAAGCTTAACCTCCATTCAGAGGACTGCTTGGTGATTGAAGATTCCATTGCTGGCATTAAAGCTGCCAAAAGTGCTAAGATGTCTTGTTACGCCATAACTACTTACCTCGATGCAGCAAGTTTTGAGCAAGAAAATTATACTTTTGCGGACTATACTGAACCAGAACTCATCAACAAACTTGAAAGTATTTTTACTCCATAAATTTTAAATACGGACATCTAAATTAGCAAAGCGATGTTAACCAAAAAACTGAGGGTAGGTATCAACGGCTTTGGTAGGATTGGCCGAGCCATTTTCCGTATTAATCTACTAGCTAGAGAATTTGATGTAGTTCTGATCAATGATATCAATCCGGACAATAAAAACATAGCTTATCAACTAAAATACGATTGCACTTATGGTGCCTTAGACTCTAATATCGAAGGAGGGCATAAAGGTGTTAAAGTCAATGAAACAGAAATCCCAATTTTTCATAAAACCTTGATTGATGAAGTACCATGGAAAGACTTTGGAGTAGATTTGGTAATTGATGCTTCTGGTGTATCAGAAAATGTTCGTTTGGCCCATAACCTCAAACATCATGGCATACGCTGTATTGTCACACATTCACCTGATAAAGATGCTGTTGATAGACACATCATTATGGGAGTTAATGAAGAAATTCTTACCAAGGATGATTGGGTAATCTCCAGCAGCATTTGTGACTCAACTGCATTCTCTCCAGTAATGAAAGTACTGCAAGAGAATTTTGGCATAGAGGAAGGAACATTGACAACATTACATCCTTGGTTAGCTTACCAGAATCTGGTTTGTGGTCCTTCCAGATCATACGCATCTCCAGGAACCATTTACAGAAAATACGCCTTAGGCAGAGGCAGTATTGGTAATTTAATCCCTAAACAAACTTCTTGCATCCCCGCTTCAGAAAAAGTCTTAGACTTTCTCAACGGGAAATTCATGTCACACTCCTTCAGAGTTCCCACAGCAATTGTCTCTTGTGCTGACTTCACAGTAAAGCTAGTCAAGGAAACAACCACTGAAGAAGTAATTCAATTATTCAAAAATAAAGCTAGTGAACAACGCTTAAAGATCTTCCACAATAACTTTGATCCATTGATCTCTTCAGATTACACTAAATCTTCCTATTCAGCCAACATCGATCATGAATTCACACAAGTAAATGCTAGAAATTCTTTGAAAATGGTTTTGTTCTATGACAATGAATGGGGTTATAGTTCACGTGTAGTTGATTTGGTATCATATATCAGGAATCAGTTCACAACGAATTAAAGCAAGAAAATACCTCTCTTATCCCTCTCTCGCTCAATTTTAATGATCTTATTGGCTTCACTGAGAAAATATTCATAATCACCATTCACAATGTTTCTTTCCTTCATCATCTTAAAAAGCTCTGGCATCCTTGCCATAAAAGCATCATCAGTCTTCATAAGATCACCAGCAAAATGATAACCCAACTTAGCTGGTTTTAGATATTCAAAATTTTGCATCATAAGCTCCTTCTCTTCAGAACACAAACTCAACCTCAAAGAAAAATACTCCTCTACACAGGGTGGAGAAAAATCTACGTAGTACACTTTTCCATCACTATCAGTAACAAAATTCTTAATATGCGGATCCAAGCATACACCTTTCTCCTGAGCTATCTTAAGAATACCCAACACCTGTCCCATTAAATCAGCATTATCTAAAAAACTAGTAATATCCTTTTGATGACTCTGTAGCACATTCTTACCCTTAAACTCACAAGTAAAATGATAAGTATCCTTAGCAACATGTCTATTCATAATTTTGGGAAAAGGCATTCCTGCAGACACCATAGATTCAAAATATTTCTCAAAACATACCGTTATCTTATCTTGCACAGGCTGAAATTTTTTGTTCAAGCTTATCTTCTTTTCTATGGCTTCCACTCCTTGGTATTCTAAAATACGAAATCTTGATCCTAAAATACTATACTTACTTGCTTCAGAAAGTCTATCTTTAAACTCAGTCAAAAAGTACACATCGTACTTACTCAACTGCTTGACACCTTCAAACTTGGACTGATAAATTAGAAAAGCTAAACCTATTACACTGCCTTGCAATCTCTCCACCAGTTGTATAGCAGCGAAGGCCGTACCACCTGTGGCCAATTGATCATCGACAATTAACACCTTATCACCGTTAGTTATGGCAGCTGTCTGAATCTCTAATTTATCACTATTATACTCTAAATCATACTCCTGGCTAATGGTCTGAGGCGGGAGTTTTCCCATTTTCCTAACCAAAACCAATGGTAAATTCAAGGCTCTAGCTAAAGCTGTAGCTATAATGAAGCCTCTTGATTCAATGCCTACGATCTTATCTATCTCCTTATTAGCATAATACGCACTAAATTCATTGACAACAGTTTCAAAAATCTCTGGGTTGGCAATTATTGGCATGAAATCACGATGTAAAACACCTCTCTTGGGCCAGTCAACAACATTGACAATATGCTTTTTTAGATCCATATTTTAACTCATACAAATTAAAAAAAATCATTTACAAGATTCTTAAATGTTATGCAAGACAATATATCACAACCTTGACACACTTACCATAATAAACAGAATCACTGAATCAAAATCTTTATATAACGACACTGATCATTTCAAATAATGGATAGAGAGCAGTATATAGAGGTTGAAAGGACTGATAGAAGTAAGGTTTACAGTTATCAAAAAATGCTCTTTCGTTACAAATTATCCAAAAAATTTCTTAAACCAGGTACTGTCCTCGATGTAGGTTGTGGTTACGGTTTTGGTGCAGACATTCTCAACAATTATCAGTACACAAGTATTGATTACTATGATAAATCAGTCCAGATAGCATCCAGTAATTATCCACAGGCAAGCTTCCTGCATATGCAAGCTCCGCCGATAAATCTACCTACCGCTTCATTTAATAACGTAGTCTGTACAGAAGTAATTGAACATATGGCTGAAGAGCAGGGTAAATTATTATTGACCGAAATGTATCGCGTCCTAAAACCAGGTGGTATTATGTTTCTAACAACACCCAACTTCGACAATCGGGAAAAATTTCTACCTGAACATGTTTTAGAATATGGCAGCCAACACCTAACACAAGTAGTTAATGAGACAGGGTTTAGAATTACCTATCGGGGAGGATTGTGCATTTCATTTTTATTTGGCAGAAACTATCCAAATTGGTTCAAGAGGTGGTATAGAAAAAGTAATTCACACTCCACCACAGGTGCTAAAAGAACCAAAGCTTCTTCCAAAAAACTGGCTGTCAAAATTGGTAAATCAGGTATCAAAACAGCAGGTAATGCTATGATCTACCTCGGTTACATGTTTCCAAAAAAGGCAAAGTATCAAATCTTAGTATGTAAAAAATGAAAGATAAATATCAAGAACCAGAATGTCTATCCAAAATAGGCTATTACTGTAAAGTACAAAAGGCAATTCATCGTAATTTGTTCAGATATGTAACAAGACATTTGCTAAAAACAAACATATCACCAAATCAAATCACAATTATGTGGATTTTATTCCAAACTGCAGGAGCACTACTAATGGTTTTTGGCATTTACAAATACAGTGTAATTGGTTTAATTCTTTACACAATAGCCACCTTACTCGACCATGTTGACGGTCAAATTGCTAGAATTAAAAAGCAATATAGCTACAAAGGAGTATTCTTGGAGGAATTGGGTTTATACTTTGGTAGTCCTATGTTTTTTCTTTGTTTTTCCATAGGTATCTTCAGAGCTTCCGGCGAACCATTATATTTCATTATGGGGCTTGTATCGTCTTTCTGCTTTTTGTATGCCAAACTGGCTAAAGTAAATCCTGCGGAGTATGGGGAGGCCATGCGAGATAAAATTCTTAGCGTCAAAGGCAAGCTAACTATGCGTCGTAAGAAGAACTGCATCTTTTCGTGGGTTCATTTACTTACTAGGCGTAGTCAACCACTGAACTTACTATTTTTTGGTATAATTTTCAAATTTCCTAAAACTACTTTATTGATTTATACGGCCTTATTTATCCTTGAATTGGCTCGTAGATTACTCACGCAAATATCCATGCTTTACAAACTGGACAAAGCTAAGCATTAAGCAATTCTCTCTTTCAGTAGTTTTAAATAAGTTAACCTAACAAGCAAATTATGGGTCAATCAGTAAGTCGTGGAACCGCTTTTTTAATGGGTTCTCAGTTTGTCTTTACCTTGGTTAACTATTTATTGCATATATTCTTGGCTAAGTATTTAGGTCCAAGTCTCTATGGGGTTTTTGGCGTACTTATGTCTATGTACTTAATCAACAGAAATTTTCTAAATATTGGAATTCCTAGGGCAGTGTCTAAATTCATTTCCGAATCAAAGGAAAACATAGCCAGTATCTTTAGAACAGCATTTAAGTTAGAAATGGTAGTAGCAATTGCTTTTGGACTAATTTTCTTATTTTTTGCTCCACTTATTGCAGGAATTCTTCACGATCTTTCATTAGTGAAATATATTAGATTTCTTGCAGTAATGGTCATACCCTTATCTTTAATTTCTTTGTACTTACATGGTTGTCTCAACGGATTAAAAGAATTTAAAAAGCAAGCGTTGGTAAAAACTATTTATCCAGTTCTACGACTAATTTTTACTTTACTTTTGGTGTATCAAGGATTCCAAATTTGGGGCGTATTGTTTGGCTACTTCATTGCTCTAGTGATTGTACTGATAATTGCCATCATTGTTTGTAAACCACTAATAAAAAAAGACAAAAACATTTCGAAATTATTTCCTTGGAAAAAACTTCTATATTTTGCTATTCCATTGACCATCGCTTCCTTTGGTCTTACATTGATACGAAATGTAAATACTTTATTCATTAAATCATTATTAATGGATAACACCTTAGTGGGAATTTATACATCAGCAGTAACATTATCAAATGTTTCCTTTGTAATTTTCGCAGCTCTTCCATTGACACTATTGCCTTCAGTTTCTAAATCACACGCAGCTGGTGACATCCACCTGACCAGAAAATACATTTCACACTCACTCCGCTACTTATTACTCTTATTACTACCTATAGCTGCCATCATCGCTGCTACATCTAAAGAATTGATAGTTTTATTTTATTCTGCAAATTACATCCAAGCAGCTCCAGTATTAAGCATTCTCATCTTCGGATCTACTTTTTTATCTGTATTTATCACCTTAAGTTCTGTAATTGTAGGTATTGGCAAACCAAAAGTGCAAATGAAACTTGTATTGCTTTTAGTAGTAATTTTGTCAATTCTTAACATCATCCTTATCCCAAAATATGGTTTAATTGGTTCAGCCCTGGCCTTTTCAGCTGCAGCTCTTCTGGCTGCTATACTCTCTGGAAGTTATGTTTACCACAAATTTAAAATCTTAATATCGATGAAATCCTTATTGAGAATCCTAACCGCCTCGGCTCTTGTACTAGTCTTGGCACAATACTGGCATTACTCTGGATTTTACTTAATCATCACCTATATTGCCTTGTATCTTTTGTATTTATTGGTATTGTTATTGCTTGGAGAAATCAATCAGGCCGATATATCCTTGTACCGTAAGATATTTAAGATCAAATGATTGGTACTAAAAAATGTTATCAATAAAGGAAATAAAGCAAAAAGCTTACAGAAAAAGAGAAGACCCCATTTATGCTTTTATGGACTATTTAGCTTACTATCCAGCAAAGCTCTTCCTGCTAACATCGATAACACCTAATCAAATTACGATCATCTGGATTTTAGGGCAATTATTATCTGCCTTACTATTAACCACAGGGAATCCAACGATAATGTTGATTGGTATAGTTTCGTTTCAGGCCATGTTTATTTTGGACTGTACGGATGGCATTGTCGCCAGGTATAAGAAACAATTTTCACTTAACGGAGTTTACCTCGATAATTTAGGAAGTTATATCTGTAATGCTACACTATTACTCTCTTTTAGTATTGGCGTCTCAAAATTGTACAACGATATTCTTTATTTAGTAATTGGATTGGTACTGGTAGGTATATTCTTAATAAACAAAGCTGGAACAGTAAATCCTGGTTGGTATGGAAACCCTCAACAGCAACAAGCAATTCTTGCTACTCAAAAGGCATCTGGAATTAAGAATCAGAAAAAAATATTGTATTATGTATTTGCATTTTTGCGTTTAGAATACTTTTTCAACTTAATGTTTTGGGGAACCTTACTCGGATATGCACAATATGTATTGATAATATACACTCTTGCTTATTTAGTAGAAACAACAAGAAAATTGAGTTTACAATTCATAAAAAATCAGAAGTTAGATAAAAAACTACAGAATACCTAATTATAACCAAAACTCGGTGCTAACTTTTCTCTAACATAATTATCCACATATTGAATATCAACTTCACTAAGTTCTTCTCTATACCCGCCAACTTTTCCTTTTCTAGTTCTAAATGAATTTGGATCATTGACATTACCTGGACGCATCCGATAATCATCCACTTCTCCCTTCATTTCCATTTTACGCATATTATTAAATGATCCATATTCCACCGTTCTATTGATAAGATCATCATCTACACCAATATTCATGAACTCAAGAATTCTACGTAATTCTGGAGCCGTATTTTTGCGCATATCACCATATTTAACCATGATAAAATCATGAGGCCTTTTAGAAAATTCTTTAGACCAAGTATTCATAAAATCAACTATTTTTTTGAAACCGTGGCCATCATCCCGAATAAAAACAGAAATATCATCACCTGAATAAACCATGTCCCTAGTTCTTGATCCATGAAACAAAGAAACCACAATATCTCTTGGATCTCTCACCAAAAATATGATTTTTTTATTCTTAAAAATTTTAGTAAAATCAATCTTATTATTCTCTTTAGTACTGCCTGCATGTGAGATTAGAATATTTGGCGCCGCCGTAAACAAAGTCATTTCTTGTAGATCCAACTTGATGTTTTTAATATTATATTTTTCAGAAATAATCTTAGATAACATCATTCTTAACCATGTTTTCCCACATTTTTGGAAGGATACCACTACGTAATCGCTAGTAAGAATTGACCATGTATTAAAGACAAAACTTCTTAAACCATATTTTCTAATTGCATAAATTGGAGAAGTGTTTTTATCAGACATGACACTTCGAACAAACTTACTATTTTTAAATCTTCTGAAATAGCTGATCTAAAGTAGATAAACATATATAATTGATATTTTCACAAATGATAAAAACAGCTGATGGAAAGAAGTAAATTAATGGCCGAACGCAAGCAACTTTCTCAATCGAGAAAACAATGGAACGATGAACAGGACTTAGCTAGATGGGATACATTCTATCAACAGGACAATTATCATGGTCATAGATTACGCTCCAGAGAAAAAAAAGTAATGGAGTATCTAGATTCATTGAATTTACCAATTGGTGCAAGGATTCTAGAATACGGTTATGGTGCTGGTGTAACCTCAGCCAAGATATACGCTAAAGGATTTGCTTTAACAGGCATTGATATATCCAACAAATTATGTGAAATTGCTATCAAAAACTGCCAGAAAGTTCAAGCAAATAAAGGTTCATTTGACTTTCAGGTAGGAAATGCTGAAAATTTAAATTTTCCAGATAACTATTTTGATTGTGTAATAGGTATAGGTTTCCTACAATATTTGGAATATCCTGTTTCCTGCATGAAGGAAACACAACGCGTCCTAAAACCTGGAGGCCATTTTATCATTACACAACGCAATATGTATGGGCTTAGTAGTCTAGATGGTCCTTTTAAATTACTAAGATCTCTGGTATACCTAACAACAAACAGAAGGTATGAACTACGTTGGCAAGACACATTGCTTCTTGACATTGCAATTGCCTTCACATCGATACTTTCTCCCATATCAAAGAAAGCACACAAAAAGAGAAAGGCATGGTTAGATCATCAAAAAACAGGATTAGTAAATAAGAACGCCCTATCCTACAGTAGGATGCAACGCCTCATCAAAATGGGCGGCCTACATACAATTCGTTCAGGAGGAGCCGGTTATCTAACCAAAAAAAGGAAGCTATTCCCCAAGCTGGCCTCTAAGTGGGATCAAAAATTACAGAAGGCTAGTGAGTCTCCTAATAATGCATATTTGAAAAAGCATGGAAATAGTGTAGTCTTCATGGCTCGAAAGAATTAACATCATAAAACCTACCCAAGGAACCATCTTGCAACCACTGAGTATACTTCTCATAATCTTCTACAGTATCAAACTCCAACCATCCTCTCTGAATAGTAACTGGCTTGACCTCCACTCCTGAATTAATTAAAGCCTGAATCATACACGTCATATAGGCCTTTTTGAAAGACTTAGATCTTAACCAAGGTTGATCTAAATTAAAATACTTCTGCCGATGCTCATGATAAATCTCTCTTAATTTAACTATGCCTTTTCCAGAAAATTTAATCAAACCTACATATCTTTGCTCAGCATCTGTCCTCGTACAATCTGTATTCCCTAAATCGACTATCTTATCTCCTTCGATTACCATACTTTCCATATCATTCTCCGGAAAGTCAGTTCTGGCCTGCCAATATTCCCAATAATCGCTGTCTACACATACTCCAACGTTAACATCACTTGCCATAATCTTTTGAACAATTCTTGGTTCATACAGGATATCAGCGTAACAAACCAGCAGTCCATCACAATCTTCCATTTCTAATTCAGCACTAAAAAGAGTTTCAACCATATTTGTAGAAGCAAAATCCTTACTAAAATAATATTTTACATCTTTAACATTAATCTTATCTGGATTAAAACCTCTAACGATACTAATATCTGTAACTCCAGCAGCTCTTAACGTGGCAACTTGTCTCTCTATCAAAGATTCTCCATTAAAATTTAACATACATTTTGGTAAATCTTCCGTATACTTGCCTAATCTAGTGCCCAAACCAGCCGCCAGGATAATTGCCTTCATACATTCACAATAAGTAAGTAGTTTAAAATAATTATGAATTTAACGCATCTCTAAGTTTTGTTGCCATGTTTGTAAGAACATCCTCAGGTGCAACTTCATACTTAGAATCCAACTGATAATATGTTGATGTCAAAGTGCGAATTCCAACTTTACTTGGAACTAAATGGTAATGCAAATGTTCAGAAATCGAAGCATGGTCAGTATCTCCCAGGGTAAAAATAAAAGGATGATTATCAGGATACATTCGGACAAGAGTATCCTTTAATGTATAAATCATGTTATTTAACTCATAAGTTTCTTGCATACATAAATCTTTCATCTTAGAGTGACTTTTTGGTAATACCATTACATGTCCGTCGAATAGAGGTGCGTGAGGTATTACTGAATAAACTAAATCTGATGTTTGCACAACTCTATATTTTTCATGAATAATTGTGCATAAAGAACAATCCTCTTTAATCATTGCCTACTCCAAAAATTCTTATTGTTAACGAATGATGATATAATTTTATCACTAAGGTCATGATTCTGCGTATGTCTTTCTGGATGCCATTGAACTCCAGCAATCGGCAATTCTGGATGGTATATCCCTTCGATGACTCCCGTATGTTTGGCAAAGCTCTGCAAATCAGAAGCTAATTCACCATCTGTTATACCTTGATTATGGTATGAATTAACCATGAACTCTTGTTCAAAACCACTTACATTGGCAACTACGCTGTGCTCTACAGCAGGTGGATGGTTATCCAAATCAATTAATTTTCCTCCAAAATATATATTGATAAATTGCATGCCTCGACAAATTCCTAAAACTGGAAGCCGATTAGCAACGCAATAATTTAGCATATCTTTCTCTGTATTATCCCTCAACTCAGACATACTAGCATTCTTAACCTCACTCCCATACAAATTTCCGCTAATATCATTACCTCCAGAAAGAATTACTCCATCTACTTGCAATGCATCTAAGTATGACTGAACATCATGTAAATTATTGGGTATTGGAAATAACACCATGCCAAATTTACTAAAATGCTTGACATAACTCTGTTCTAAAACGTCTATGTCTTCTCCATGCTTATTCTTTTGATGTCTTTGTGATATTGCTACTCTCATTTTGGAATTACCTTCTGACTTTTACAATCTAAATATACTTCTTTAGCATTTTTAATCTTATTGAAAATTAGTTCTCCACAACCAATTGCTGCGGGAATTCCAAATTCAGCACAACGGATAGACATATGCGAAGCCACGCCACCATACTTGGTAATTAAACCGGATGGATTCCTGGTAAAAACCCAATCATATCCTGGATCTCCATTCTCTAAAACTACAATACTTCCTTCAATGTCAATTTCATCGCTCTCGTTAATATTTACAATCTTAGCACTTACAACCTTTTGTGTAATAAAATTAGGTTTGGCTGCGTAATGCTGTACAATATCAAAATCATTCGCATTACAAATAATTGAAGGTAGTTGTAATTGACTATTGACTAATTTTTCCTGCTCTTGCTGTTTAATTAATTCCTTCCACAATGTTGTAGTTTGTAAACTATCGCCATGTTTGTTAATCTCAAAAATATCATTAACATCCAGCATGGCAATTTCTTTCCTGGTAAAACCCATCTCCTCACCTGCCTTAGCAATTAATTCCATTGCATCACTAAGATTTTTGGTAAACTCAAACTTAGCTAATTCTCTCGCTTCAGTTGCAGATCTGACAAAATTGAACAAAGCATCTACATCAAAATTAAGTCCATGCTCCTTTAAGAGAAGGTTTATATTTTCCTTCTCTTCCTCCTTAAGTGCAAAACCAAGATTAATTTCCTCTCTACCAGCAATTACAGTATTTCCATCAACTAAATTAGGATTACAATCGTACCGCAAACTAGTAATATCATAAGTACCCGGCCTCAAATGATAATACTCCCGCAAAAAATCTTCTTTAGAAATTTCCTTCCTACATAATTTCATAAAATCCTCATTTATTTTGGACGCTACTGTGGAAATTGAATTGTAGAATGAATCAAATGCTGCCTGACTAATCAAATCCTTCATAACCAGACTTTGTAATAATATTTTAGCTACAAATCCTAATCTTGCCAGTCGCGAAAACTGTAGAGTTCCCTTAGCCTTGCACTCTTCTAATAATAATTTAGCATAATCAATGCACAGACTAGGTGGAAGTGAATTATTTCTAATTTGCTCTTGTACTTTATTTCTAAATATTTCTAAGCTACGTACGACGTTCAAATCTTCTTCAATTTTCCTAACATCAACTAAATTATTTGTCATACCTACTAAAGCTTCTTTCAAGTTAATTATTTCTTCAGGACTAAAATCGAATCCTCTCAATTCCTGTGCTCTACTTGTAAAGCTTAAATCGTAGCAAGTAAACAAAATTTCAAATTCTACTTTATCTTGCAAATATGGTTTTTCCTTCAACTTACTCAAATAAAAGCTTACAATCTTCTCTCTAAGTTGATGTGAAATTGTTGCAGGTGTGAATGAATTGAAAGTATTACGAACATTAACAAAAGGCTTATTCCCAAACAATTCTACCAACTTTGCTGGATGCACATTAAAATATCCTTGTGAGGTTCTAGCCTGATGCCAAACTTCATTCGTAATAATATAATCGTAAAGAGAATGATCTAAAAGATTCGGATTGTTTCCAATTATTTCAGCGGGATTCCAGTCTGGCATATCTGCAAATATGGTATACTCACCAGCCAAATGGGGTGACTTTGCATTTAGCTCATTAAGCCTAGTTTTCAAAGCATCAATTTTTTGATTTATCTTGCCATCTAATTTATTTTTATGAATATTGGCTGCTAATGGCCTAACTTGAAAAATAACAACACGACCAGATTTAGTAACAGCAAATTCAAGATCCAGTGGAATATTTGGTATCAAACTTTCAACCTCCTTCACACTAATCATCACTTCATTGAATTTCTTAGGATAATTATTTGAAAACCTGGAAATTAACACCATCTGACTTTCTCTTCCTGATGTAACAGAATCTGTACTGCCAGTGGAATCATCGTAATTAATAACATAATAAGGTGCATTTTCTGCCAAAGTTCTCGTGAAGACTACTCCACTCATAGCGATATCTTTTGTTTGACTTTGTACCAATATTTGATTAAATGATGACTTGGAATCCTTCTTACTATACGACTTAATAACTTGTTGAATAGAGTCAAATAAATTTAATCTATCGCTAGCATTTACATCCAGAACACTGTCAAAATAACCAGCCATAGAATTATCCATGGTATCCTCATTAATAGCTGAACTTCGAATCACTACTTTATCATTAAATTTACCTTGAATCTCTTCCAAGATTCGATCTTTTTTATTAACCCAATCTGAAAATGTGAATATATATAAATCTTCAATTAAAGATTCATTTAACAATGGCTTCAAGGCCTTCAAGGTATCAGCTTTAGAACTAATTATTGTGCTATGACCATCTCTGGTCCCATCTCCCTTGATGTAACTAGTAAAATCCTTAATATCTTTATACTTATCTTTATTCTCAAGAAAGTGGTTGATAATTTTAAACGTGGACAAATTCTGATAATAAGGATGTTTCTTAACACAACCGCCAATACTTTCTACATATTCCCTACCGGGAACATCTTGCCAATTATCTCCATGCACTAAAATAATCTCTGCACCGGGAAATTCTTCATGGATCTTCACTAAGTTATCTTTTGGATCTCTAGAATACTGTATCATAGTGCGATCTGCACACTTCAACTGTTCAATAACGGCATGTCTTTCAGAGAAGTTGGCAATCGGTTTAATTCTGTATTCTTCCACAGCTTCATCGGTAAAAACTCCCACAATTGTAAAATCAGCAACACTATTGGCAAACAAAATGGAATTCAAATGTCCAAAATGCAATAGATCAGCCACAATACCAATATAAGCAATTTTACTAGGATGTGCTTTCTTTATTTCAACTACATCTCCCTGCTTAAAATCGTTGGGTAGACTAATATGTAGTTTGCCTAAAAAATCCTTATCAACCACTCTTTTCATATCATTAACTGAAGATATTCGCCTTTTAAAGATTATAGAACATTAATCGATATTTTGGGATAATTTATTCACTTTTGAAATTGAAAACCTTCGCCTTGTATAAGAGGATTGCTTTACTTCCGCAACATATCAGCTAAAAATCCAAATAAAATAACCTGCATTCCGGCAAGCAACAATAACATCGCTAATATAGTGGAAGGTAGTCTACCGACGAAACCCAAAGTAATCCATCTATAGACTAACCAGACTCCAATTACTGAGCCAAAAGCAATCATACTCAAACCAATTCTCCCAAAGAACTTCAGAGGATCATAATCACGGTAAATACGCATAATATTAATCCAAGCCTTAATTGCATACTGCAACGGTCCTTTAAACAATCTACTTGCTCTAGTTTTCCTGGCTAAAATAGGAATATCTGTAATTCTAAAACCTTGTTTAGCCGCTTTAATTATTTGCTCTTGCGTATAAGTAAAAGTATTGATATATTCAATCTCCCTAGCAACTTCGGACGTAAAAGCTCTATAACCTGTGGTAGAATCTGAAATGGCTTTACCTGTAAAATTACTCAAAACTTTGGAAAATGCCACATTGCCTAATCTCTTCATTAAAGGCATATATTGAATTCTGCCCTTAAATCTACTTCCCAAAACTAAATCCCATCCTTCTTCCACTTTGGCAATCAACTCAGGAATATGCTTACTATGATACTGACCGTCGGCATCGGTATGTACAATAATATCTGCTTTCCTTTCTAAACAAACCTTCATCTCATGTTTAAATGTAAAGGCTAAACCACGATTTCTACGATTGGAAACCACAACCGCTCCATGTTTCTTAGCAACCTCCACCGTTTTATCCTTGGAACCGTCATTCAAAACTAGAATCTCATACTTATACTTAGTCTTCTTCATCACTACTTTAATCTCTTCCAAAACTTTTGGCAAAGTACGTTCCTCATTAAAAGCAGGAATGGAAATAATGATCTTAGGACTCTTCATACCATTTTTTGCTCAGAACTCCTTAAAAGGTTTATGAATATTTATTCTTGTCACCACTAAGATAACAATCTAACGATTTTGCCAAAGCTGCATATCCAGCAAAACCTGCTGTAATAACTGTAAAATTATCTTTAATCATCTCATAATCGTGCCCGGCAACAATCTCAAGTAACGCTGGAAAAGAAGCAGCAACTCCCCCCATCATAGCTCCTGCTGCAGCAAAGCAAAGAACTTCCAATGCACAATTTTTGTCTAAATTTTTATCTACCATTAACAACATTCTCCAGCAACATAGCCACCGTCATAGGCCCAACTCCTCCTGGAACCGGAGTATACGCGTCAGCCTTCACATAACAATCCTTACTAAAATCACCACACAATCCTTGCTCATCTTTAACAATACCAACGTCAACTAAAACAACTCTTTCTTTTAGCATCGAAGCATCAATAAAATCTCTCTTACCAACACCACTAACAATTACATCGGCATTAATTAAATGTCTAGACAAATCTTTAGTAAACTCATGGCAAACAGTAACGGTAGCTCCTTGATTTAACATCAATAAAGCAAGAGGTTTCCCTACAATTGCACTATGGTTTACTATAACAACATCCTTTCCCTTTAAATCAACATCATACGAATTCAACAGCCGCATCACGCCCTTAGGTGTAGCAGGAACAAAACCAGCTTCTCCTTTCGCTAACTTACCTAAACTAACTGTACTCAAACCATCAACATCTTTATTAACATCAATGGCCTCCAGAACTTTAGAAACATCAAAGCCAGATGGCAAAGGCAACTGCACAATAATTCCATCATGACTTAATCTCTTAATTTCTGATACCAACTCATCCTCATTAACATCCTCATCAAACTTTAACAAATCAACTTGTAAACCAATAGCTTCACCTTTCTTCTTCTTCATATTCGTATACATAATAGAATCAGCTCTTTCGCCTACTAATATTATGCCCAAAGACTTGCCACTTCCATCTAATTTACGCAATATATCCAATGATAATTTTTTCCCATCAAGTATCATAAATAGGAAACCTCTTACACAATTCTTCAACTTTACTCCTAACTCCATTAACCACAGAATCGTCTTGATAACTCTTAATTACCTTAGAAATAAATTTACCAATATCTAGCATTTCCATTTCTCTCATACCTCTGGTCGTTAGCGCGGGAGTACCCATTCTAATACCAGAGGGCTTAAACGGTGTGGAAGGATCGTAAGGAACAGTATTGGCGTTGCAAACAATGCCTGCCTTTTCCAAAGCTACTGCAATATCTTTACCTAATCCAGTACCAAAAGGCCTTAAATCAATTAGAATTAAATGATTATCAGTACCATTGGTTACTAACTTTATTCCCTCATCCATTAAAGTCTCAGCCAAAATCGTAGCATTGCTTACAACCTGTGAAGCATAACTTTTAAAATCCTCACTCATGGCTTCTGCAAAACAAATAGCCTTACCAGCAATTACATTCTCGTGGGGACCACCTTGTAATCCTGGAAAAACAGCTCGATCAATTTTCCCTGCAAGATCTTTTAACTTCAAAGCTTTCTTTTGATTCAATCCAGTAACATCGGCCAGCCGATCCTCCTTCTTGCACAAAATAATAGCTCCTCTAGGTCCTCTCAAAGTCTTATGCGTAGTTGTCATCACCACGTCCATAAAAGGGAAAGGAGAATTATGCACACCTCCTGAAATCAAGCCAGCTATATGAGAAATATCAGCCACGGAATATGCACCAACTTCTTCAGCAATCGCATGAAATTTTTTGAAATCAATCTCTCTTGGATAGGCAGTCGCGCCACACACTATTACCTTAGGTTTCTCCTGCAAAGCCAATTCACGAATCTTATCATAATCTAGCAATTCCGTCTCACGATCTACTCCGTACTGTACGGCATCAAAATACTTTGATGAAAAGTTAACCTTGTGTCCATGTGTTAAATGACCACCCATGTCTAGGCGCATACCCATAATCTTATCACCTGGGTTCAAAAGTGCGTGATAAATAGCCATATTAGCTGGACTTCCCGAATAAGGCTGTACATTAACATGCTCAGCACCAAATAATATTTTAGCTCTCTTAATCGCAATGTCTTCAATTTGGTCAACAAAATTATTCCCTTGATAATATCTCTTATAGGGATAACCCTCTGCATACTTATTATTCAAAATGCTGCCACAAGCTTCCAGAACAGCATTACTAGCATAATTTTCAGAAGGAATCATCTGCAGAGTATTCTTCTGTCTAAGTAATTCTTTCTTAATTAGTTCTCTAACTTCGTGATCCATTTTATTCACCACACTTAATTACTCCATTTTCCGTAATCAAATAATCCATGTCCACATCATGGTCTTCTAAATCAAAAGCATCGATAACCTGCAAATCGTAACCAATCCCCACTTTAACACACTTCAAACTCTTCAAGAGTTTATCAAAATGTCCCTTACCGTAGCCAATTCTACCACCTTCTTTTGAAAAACAAATTCCAGGGATCAAAGCCAAATCAACATCATCAACTAATTTACATTTATCATTAGGTTCTAAAATTTGCATATATCCAGGATGACAATCATTTTCTGAATAAATTCTATGCAAAGTAATCAAATCATCTCTAACTCTGGGAATAACCAATTCTTTCATTTCCTTAAGCAAAGGTCGTAAATCAACTTCTTTATGAAACTTCATGTAAATAGCCACGGACTTAGCATTTTGGAAAACGTCCCACGCTTTAATATTATCACAAATTAATCTACTCTTACTCTCACAATCCTCTACACACTGTTCTGATCTCCTAATCTTGTAAATATCTCTTAAATCCTCTTTATTCATACAACTCCAAGTAGAATAACTTCTTAAAAGGTTTATGATAGATAAATCAATTCCAATTCAGTTTCTTAATTTTACTCCATTTCCTTTATTAACCACAAATTAAGATTTATTACAACAAATTTATCCCAAAACGTCAATAAACATTTATCAAGTCTTAAATTAAAGAAAAAAAAGTGTAAAGGGCGTGTAGCGTAATGGATAACGCAATTCCGTCGCAGGGATTAGATGCGAGTTCGAAGCACTCTCGTGCGAAAATCTCGCCGCGCCCGCACTTAACCTTCTGAAAGTACTCCAATTATTTAAAATTTACTGAAAGAAATAAATAAAAACCTCTTTTCTAACACATAAATGAACTACCAACAACTAATGCAGTACTTCACGGAACTTGAATCTGGTACTAATAAGCTCTCACTAGAACCAATTACTAAACTCATGCAAGCATTGAACAATCCACATCTTGATTACAAAACCATTCATGTGACTGGTACCAATGGCAAAGGATCCACAACCGCCATGCTACATTCAGTTCTTTCACAGAAATATAAAACAGGTAGATTCACCTCACCTCATTTAATTGACATCAAGGAAAGAATTCACATCAACGAAAACATAACAGAGGAACAATTCATTGCTACAGCACTCAAAGTAAAACAAGCTGCAGACTCCATCCAACTGAACCCATCTTATTTTGAATTCATCACGGCCATGGCCTTCCTCTACTTCAAGGAACAACAATGCGAATATGTAATCATGGAAGTAGGACTAGGAGGAAGATTAGATTCTACGAACATAATCCAGCCAGAGATATCAATAATCACTAATATAGAACTAGATCATACTAAAACACTAGGTAACACTAAACAAGCTATAGCTAAGGAAAAAGCTGGCATCATTAAAGAAAACTCAGTCCTAGTAACTGGTGAGCAAGATCAAGAAATTCTAGAGTACTTCCAACAAGTATGTCAAGAAAAAAGTACAAAATTCATCAAAGCAGAATCATCAACTCTCCCATCCTCTTTACTAGGAAATTATCAAATAAACAACAAAGGAATTGCCGTAGAGACATTAAAGCAATTACAAATTGATAAAAAGATGGTAGAGAAAGGCCTAATACAAACTAAATGGCCAGGAAGGTTTGAAATAATGCAATCCAAACCGCAAGTAATTCTAGACTGTGCACATAACCCTGCAGGTGTGCAGCAACTAAAAGAATCAATAAAGAATCTAACTTACAACGAACTCATACTAGTAATGGGAACATCCAAAAACAAAGATTACAAAAGTATGATTGATTTAATCACCCCACTTGCCAACAAAATTTTCTTCACCAAAGCGTCATATCGTGCTCTTGATCCTCAGGAATTAAAGAATAAAACAATTAAACCATCCGAAATTATAGAAAATGTTACTAATGCGGTACAAAAAGCTCTAGAAATTGCCAACTACGATGACCTTATTCTAATTTGCGGCTCCATTTTCCTAGTTGGAGAAGCAAGAACTCACTGGTATCCACATCCAGTAAAGTTCTTCCGCTAGGTTCATAAACTATTTAAAAGAAAATAATGCAAAAATCGCATGCAACCTTTAATCTCTGTAGTCTTTCCTACATTTAACGAAGCCGAAAACATTATCCCATTAATTAAAAGAACAAAGAAAGCACTCTCAAACCATTCTCATGAAATAATTGTAGTGGATGACAATAGTCCTGACAAAACTTGGCATATAGCAAAAAAGGAAAAAGTTCGTGTTATCAGAAGACTCAAAGAAAAGAAGCTAGTCTCTGCCATCCAAAGAGGTATTAAAGAGGCAAAGGGAAAATTCGTAGTTTGGATGGATGCCGATCAATCCATGCCACCTGAAATAATACCAGACATGCTTAACAAGCTATCACAATCGCACATCGTTGTGGGATCAAGATATGCAAAAGGTGGTAAAGATGTACGTCCCCTACTCAGAACCCTATCTAGCAGGTTCATTAATATCGTTGCTAATTTAGTTCTTAACTTCGATGTCCTTGATTATGATTCTGGTTACGTAGCTGCCAGAAAGGAAGTCCTCATGAAGCTTCCATTAAAAGATTCAGGATATGGAGAATATTGTATTGAACTTCTTTACACTGCCAGTAAAAAAGGTTACAAAATAAAAGAAGTAGGATTTCATTTTGTTGACAGAAGAGCTGGACAAAGTAAAACTGCAGAAAGTCTCTCTGGACTTTTCAAATTTGGTATGATGTATCTCAAAAAAATATTGATGCTTAGAATAAAAGGTTAAAATGGCAAAATTCGTTCTCTTTACTCAAAACACCATGGCTTCCATAGTTGCCACAAGAGAATTACTCAACAAAAATCATACAAAAATAAAACTAATTGTCATGGCATCACAACTTAAAGGTGATTCCTTAATAGACCAAGTAAAAGTTGCCAGAAAACTAATCAAAAGATCATCATTATCATTTTTCACATACAAAATAATTGAAAGTAAAATACATCCTTTGCTATTGAAATATCACAAAATCTTCAAAACAAGGAAATACAAAAATGGTCAAGCTTCTTCAATTCAAGATTTAGCAGAACAATACAACATACCAATCATAGAATCATCAGACCTTAGCAATGAAGAATTCCTAAACCATATAGCAACATACAAACCAGATTATGTATTATGCTTCGTAGCTCAAATACTCAGAAAGAAAGTCTTCAAAATTCTCGGGGACAAAATCATCAACACTCACGGTTCTTATCTACCACAATACCGGGGAGCGGCTCAATACGTTTGGTATTTATTAAACAATGATTCTCATTTTGGTGTAACTGTACATTATATCGCTCCTGGACTAGACACAGGAGATATAGTCTTCCAACGAAAATTCCCCATACAAAAAAATACTTCTGTTTACAAATTACACTATGTCCTTTCCAAAGCCTTTGGCATCATGATGAATGAATTCATTGAGAATTACGCTGAACATCATCAAAGAACAAAGCAAGATGACTCTAAAGCAACGGTAACACCTATGCCATCAAAAGAAGATATGCGCGAACTTAAGAAGCGCAATATCAAAATCTTACCAATAAAGGATTTCCTAAAATATATTTAAAATGAAGATAAAAAAGATAATGCTCTTACTTCTCTTAATACTAATCTTAGGAACAACTCTACGTTTCTTTCATTTATCTCAGGAAGCTCTCTGGACGGATGAAATGGTCACACTCCTACATATAGAAACAGGTAATGTCCATGATTTAGTAATCTCTATAATTGACAAAGAGCTCACTCCTCCAGGGCATGCCTTATTACTTTTTTACTGGGTAAAAGTCTTTGACAAATCAGAATTTGCACTACGTTTTATTTCCGTGATATCTGATATAGCTAGCATACTACTAGTTTTCTTACTTGGATCAAGATTGTTTAATAGAAAAACAGGCTTGCTAGCGGCATTTATCACTGCCATAACCATGCTGCAAGTGGTTTACGCTCAAGAAGCTAGGCCTTATGCTCTACTTGGTTTTCTCGTACTTTTATCAACCTACTTATTCACGTTATACTATCAAAAAAAGCATAACAAGTATCTCATCCCATACACTATTGCAAGCTTAGCTGCAATCTATGTTGGTTATATGGCCTTCTTCATAATCGGCTTTCATTTCTTATTACTAATATTCACCAAAAGAATTTCCAAGCAATATTTATTTTCTTTAATTGGCATTTGTATGGGTTTCTTCATTGGCTGGCAAATACTGTACTATCAAGTATTACTGCGCCACCCTTTATTGCAAGAAGGTTTAGTATACAGAGGCGTTCCGCAATTCCTTAGCGATTTAGGGGTTGGATTTTATCTTCTACCCATCCTTTTACTAAGCTTCGGAATCTTGCTTTTCTATTATCTATTCAAAAAATATCAACACTCTTTCAGTATAAAAAAGATAGCCACCTACATAATTATTTTTTCCCTAATTTCTGCAGTACTTCATCTAATCTTCCTAAGCACAACATTACGTTCATTTGCTTTAATCAGACACTCTTTTTTCATGGTGCCTTTTATTTACATCATCCTAGCATGGGCTATCTTACAAAAACCTAAAGCTCTACAAAAAATCTTAATCTTCATAATACTACTTTTTTCAATATACACTCTCTCGACTTATTACACATCAACAACAAAAGCTCCCTGGCCAGAAGCCATTGATTATATGAAAGAAAATTCACCTCAAGATACCAAAGTATTTTTTGATAGGCCTGGCAGCAACAACTATCTCTTTGACTATTATGGTGGAGAGTACTTTCAGCAACTAAACCTTACTGGTCAGAATGAAAAAATGATCTCAGATGATAAATTTGAGCAAATGATATCAAAAGAAAAAACTTTTTGGTTAGTATCTTCTAGAAATGTAAGGAATAACTACTTAGATTCAATGCAAAAACACGACTTGCTGATGCAAAAAGAATATCCTGAATTGACCGTATCTTTGTATAGTTAGAGATAAGATTTAATTACATTTATATCGACATTCATTTCCATTTCTGCAATTCTGGGATTATCAAGACTTCTCATCATCTTTGCATCGACTACATTCATGCCTTCTGTATATATTTTTAATTCTAATCTGCCTCCCATGCCATAAGCTCCACCAGCGTTTTCGAATAATTCATTGGCATCTTGTCCAATATTACCTGTGAGAGCTGCCGTTATAATTTCCATATTTGGTTGGTGTGTCGTAGCTATTACAACATCATAATTGGTTAGGTTAGGCAGTAAATCTTGCAATCCTCTTCGGGCCAGTAATCTTGGTTCTTCAGATCTTTGGTCTTCTTGAAAACCTTTCTGAACCATCCATCGATATCCAGGAAAATTAGGATTTACAGTTTTATTATAGGCTTGAGCCACTAATTCATTTCCATCATCTGGACATCCTGCAAAATTCCTGTACACTGTTTCTGTTAAGCCGTTTAGAACTTTGAAAGTAGTAATCTTATTTAATCCATGTTTTAGTTGTATTTGTTGATGCTCAGGACTTAACCTTCCAGGAGTCACATTAACTCTAGCTGCAAATTCTTCTACTAATCCTAGATACAAAGCATTATTTGTTTCTATTGCTCTAATCAGCTGTGATGAAGCTTGCAGAACAGAATTTAAGTTTTTAGGAAGATAAAGATGTTTACCAATATCCAAACCTCTAAGGTATTCTTCAGGCAATAAATGAGCTTGTCCATCTGGGAATAAACCATTCCCTACGATTGCAGTGTCATCAGCTCCGACTACATCAACTTCCTGCCCTACTAAAAGTGAATGTCTAGCTGCTAAATGTCTCACTAAATGTAATGTGTGTTCTTCCATAATCAATTTCTGAATAAAATAGTTATAAATCTTATGAATTTTTCTTTACTACTTCTCGTATTTGACAAACTTTAAATACTACTCGAATCCAGAATAGATTATGGCTAGCATCCTAACAATATTCTTATTCTTTATTTATACCTGGGGTCTCGGCTTTAGTGTCACTTATTTTCATAAAAAAGCAGAGAATTTCTTCGAACGTAATTTGATGCATATAGGTATAGGGCTGGGAGTATTTGCTATTTTATCTATTATTATAAACCTCTTTAGAATCCCTTTAGACTGGAAATTATTCTTAGTCTTAAGTTTAATCGTTCCTGCATATGACTTATACAAAAACAAGAAAATCAACATTCCTAAGATAAAATTAACAAAATACAATATAATTATCTTTGTTGTTATCCTAATCTCATTAGCATCACTTTACATGTATACTGAAGGAGCATTCAGCTATACTTATCTAGAAGATGAGGATCCTTGGGGCCATTCCATTGGTGTAAAATACGTGGCTTTAGAGAAAGATGCTTATAATCCCATCCCACAAGAACCTGGTAAAGATGAAGTATTATCTTATATTGATCCTTATCCACCAGCCTATGACATTCTACTAGGAGTATTACACCAAACTTCTCCAAGTCTACCTTGGACTATGAAATTCTTTAATGCTCTTATAATCTCTTTAGGTTTCATCTTTTTCTTTTTCTTTGCACGCTTATTTATTCGTCACACACATAAGGCTCTCTTTGCAACGATTGTCTTTGCAGCAATCCCCAGTTACTTAAGTCATTTTATATGGGCACATTCATTAGTGATTACTCTATTTCTTCCAGCCATGTATGCTTTTGAAAAATCAAGGCGTGACAAAAAATGGATGCATATTGCCATAATCATGGTGGCAGCCATCTGGGTTTCTCAAAATTTGTCTCAACCAATAAAAATTTCCACAATGATTTTCTTATACTTAATCGTAGTTTCAATTACTCAAAAGAAATTCTTTAAGAGTGGTTTCATCGCCTTATTTGGTGGAATGGCTCTATCCTTTGCTTGGTGGGGGGCAATGGTTAAAAAATATACTTTGAAAGGTTTCATTAGCATTTGGCAGCCAAAAGCATTTGCCAGTGAAACAGTCAATGCTGCTGGAGAACAAGTAAGTAGTGGTTTTAGCAGTATTATTTCCATTTTAAAAGCTCTCACAAGTCCAGGCGGAACTGGTAGTAGAGCTTACCATTTTGATGACTTCTTCATAGCCAAAGGACAAAATATGATCAATAATCCCATTGGTGTTGGTATTGTAATTTCTCTGCTTGTAATTATCGGTTTGATCTATACTCTATGGCGTTACAGAGCTAGCATAGTCAAACAAGAAAATACTTGGCTTTGTGTTGTTTTATTTTGGTTGATCTTTACTTTCTGGGGAGTTAATGGACAGACTTTTCCTATATCTGTAGCAAGAGGACCTTTCCGGGTATGGATGCTACTTGCAATACCTATTGCCCTAATCTCAGTTGAGGGATTGTATTTCATCAGATCTTTTTTCAAAGCAAAACATCTTAAAACACTAGTAACGATAATAGTAATAATTGGTATCTTTTATACCTCAGCTCAACAAAAGTATGAACTAAATACAGTTATATGGCCAACATCTGGTGCCTTCTCTCCTCAAGAGGCTGCACAATACGGTGAATGGTTTAAAACAATTCCAGATAACACTAATGTCTTTCTTTATTCACCCAGGGATAAATTGACAATAGGTTTTGGCATGTCCTCTTGTGCCTGGTGTGAAAATGTGATTGATTTTAGGAAAAATATGTTATATCATGACGCTCAAACATTGCATCAATTCCTCAAACAAAACGATTACGAATATTTCATAATTAATGGAAGAATGGATACCAGATACTTCAATAGTCAATTTGGTCAAGAAGAAACACAAAAATTATTGCAGTCTAGATACAACGAATTTATCAATTCTGGATTATTTAATCCGGTATTCCAACAAGAAAATGTCTTTGTAGTATTCAAAATACAATGAAAAATCTAACAAAACCACAAAAAGTACTCTTACTGCTACTTTATGGACTAATAATTTTGATGATAATTTTCTCCTTTGGTGCTACAAAAAATCTAGGTCAGAAAGGCTATGATCAATGTGTACAAAAGAAATGTGATACAAAAGGTAATGAGTACTGTCAAAAGTATCGTGAACTAAATAACTGTTGCCTAGGTGCAGGCGGAAATATCGCTCAGGACGCAGGAAAACTGGTATGTATTTTTTCATGAAATCGACAAAAATTAAAACCATATTACTTGTCATTTTACTTCTGGCTTTAATTCTGAGGTTAATAGCTGCTCATCATACACACGTAAGCACAGATGAAATGATTTATTCAATCATACCTCTGAACATCATTGGATCTGGACAACTGGGAACCATTGAACAATCTCCTTTATACTTTTACTTAGTAGATGTGGGATACAAATTTACAAACGGCATCACTGCCATCTCAACTCGTTTACCATCGATTATCTTAGGCTCATTTTCACTTCTAGTTATATATTTAATAGCTCGCAAACTATTTAACACTAACACAGCTCTGCTGGCTGCTTTCTTATTTGCCATTTCTGGCTACGGTATCAAATATAACTATGAAATGGACATGGCTGCTTTTTTCTTCTCAATTCTTGCTTTTTATTTTTTCATGATCTTTTTAGAAAAAAGGCAAAATTCTTTTTTATATCTCACTGCCATTAGTTTTGCCTTAGCCATCATGATCAAAAATATTGTTCTTTTATTCCTGCCAGCATTTCTACTTTATCTCTTTTTGAAAAAAATCAAATTCAATAAAAAAATAATCAAGAGTTTTTCTTTAGCTTTTGTCTTAGTATTGTTATTATTATCACCTGTTTTCATTTACAATTACTTAACTCTACAAGAGAAAGGTATCACAGACTACTATTTTTCTAACATTGCTGGTATTGGTGAGACGGTCCATCAAGGATTGCAAGGCAAAGAATGGTCTTTTGCAAGATTATCTAGTAATTCTAAAGTTATATTTTCAAGAATGTTAAAAATTGATTTTGTAATAATAATATTTGCAATATTCGGTTCATTATACTCTCTTAAGCATAAAAAGCATGAAGCTCTATTTTTACTTTCTTCTATCTTTTTCTTACACTTATACATCTCGGGTCAAACAGCAAGTGCTTCTCACTTTCTCTGGCTTCCTCTCATTCTAAGTATCTTTGCTGCAGCTGGTATCATAATAGTAGGTAAAAGATTGAAAAAAGTAATCTCTTTGAAAAATATCACCTTCCTAATTATGATTGCTGCCGTCATAAGCTCATTTTTCGTAATGCAAGATGTTGTAGCAGGACGTGAGCAATCTATAACTTTACAATTACGTGACTATGTCCATGAGAATATCCCTGAAGACGCAGTAGTGGTAATAGATCCAAGAATCTATCGGGGCATTCATGCTTGGGTTTTTAATGATAAACATTATTTGGGTGGTGGACAATTCAATCAATTGATGTCTAACCTAGAGCAAATACCTGATGTACGGACCGAAGTGCCAGTATACTATATTGAATGTGGGAAAGGAACTAACTGTGGCTGGAAACCAGAAGATTTTGCTAGAGTATACGATGTTGGCGAAGCCATGTCAAATAATTTCAAGCAAAGCTTTGAAAATGTGGCAACTATTGATGCACATCACAAATTTCATATTCACAAAGGCATCATCGATTTACCTCAAGGCATTTATGAACCAATTGACCGCAGTCATGTATTTTGGTTTTATCCCATTGGCTGGCATTATCCTGAACTGGCGGTAGACCACTACCAAGTAACCGGTTTCAAGAATTTATTGCACTTGTTAGGAATGTTTATACTATATATCGACTTGTTCCTAGCTCTCCTGTCGATATTACTCGTTTTAAAATTAGCGAAAATTTATTGATTTGAATTTCCAAGCTATTATTGCCATAAATTCATAACATATTTAAACTAATCATAGTGAATCAAAACATGAACAATTCTGTGCAAAAAATAGAACATAATGGAAAAATCATGGCCATCGTTATTCGTAAACAATCCTTTGATAATCTAAGTATCGAAAACCCAATGCAATTCGTAACTCCAGATGAATTTCCTTTCCAAACTGGTATTCAGCTAAGACCAAGAGGTAATATTGTTGACACTCATTTTCACCTACCTTTTGCAGAATTAACTAATTATCCTGTGCAAGAATTTTTTCACATTGTATCTGGTAAAGTACAAGTGGAATTATTTGATGATCGAGAAAATGATGCCAAGATTGGCCAATTCATTGTATATAGTGGAGACTACTGTATTTTAAATACTGGACATAAAATAGTATTTCTTGAAGAAACAAAAATGTTAGAAATTAAGCAGGGCCCATACCGAGGTAGAGAAAATGAAAAGAGGTTTGTTAAATGAATTTCATACCGGTGTGTGAGCCAACCCTGCATGGTAATGAACTGAAATATGTTAGCGAAGCGGTATCCACTGGATGGATTTCATCTGCAGGAAGTTATATTACTAAATTTGAAGAGGAATTTTCAAAATTTTGTGGAACACAATATGCAGTAAGTTGTTCTAATGGAACCAAAGCAATTCATCTTGCACTTGAGGCGCTAAGAATTGGCAAAGGTGATGAAGTTATAATTCCTACTTTTACCATGGCAGCCACAGCAAATGCAGTGATTTATACCGGAGCTAAACCAGTACTAGTGGATTCTGAACTTTCTACCTGGAATATAGACATTAACCAAATCGCGTCTAAAATAACAGATAAAACAAAGGCTATAATGGTAGTACATACATATGGTCATCCTGTAGACATGGATAAAGTAAGATCAATTGCAGACCGGCATAACTTATTTGTTATTGAAGATGCTGCGGAAGCTCACGGTGCTGAGTATAAGGGAAAGAAGGCAGGAAATCTAAGTGACATAGCCTGTTTTAGTTTCTATGCCAATAAGATTCTAACAACTGGAGAGGGAGGTATGGTAACGACTAATAACTTAGAATTAGCAGAGAGATGCAAAAGTTTAAGGAACCATTTCTTTGGCACTGGTGAAAACCGATTTAAACATTTAGAATTAGGATTTAATTATCGCTTGACAAATATGCAAGCTGCTGTAGGTGTGGCACAAATTGAGCAATCTGAGGAGCTCATAAACTCCAGAAGGCATAACGCATACTTATACAATTATTTACTCAAGAACATCCCAGGTATTACTCTACCTCCAGAATCTTCCCAAGTAAAAAACGTGTATTGGATGTATGGTATTTTGATCCAGCCAGAATTTGGCATCTCCATGCCTCAACTAAGAGAAAAACTACAACAAAAAGGCATCGGGACGAGAACTTTCTTTATCGGAATGCATAAGCAACCAGCCTATCAAAAAAACGATCCAAGATTTCCCGACTGTAGTGGAGATTATCCTGTGGCTAACGAACTGGAAAAAAAAGGATTGTATTTACCATCAACTAGCCATTTAAGCTTGGAGCAAATCCATCACATATTTGACACTATTCAAGAAATTTACAGAGGTATGCATGACAACTAATTTAATGCAATTAATTCGCGTGGATTTTTTCAGGTTTGTAAAATTTCAAATAGGTGGTGCAGTTGGCTTATTATTTACGATATTACTGACATACATCTTAACTGAATATATGCATCTATGGCATATGATTTCTTTTGGTATTGCCATAATATTGAACTTAATCTTTCTTTTAACTTATCACACAATTGTAACATTTAAAAAAAAAGGTAAAATCATCCTCTTTATGCTCTTAAACATCTTCCTAACAACTCTAAGTTGGATACTTCTATACATCCTAACGGAAGAATTTTTGATAAATTACATCATTGCCATCATACCTATTGCAGGTGTTGTTTCAGTAATTAACTATGTGTTAAACAAAAATTTAGTCTTTAAAGCTACATGAAAAAAACAATTTCGGTGGTTCTTCCATCATACAATGAAAAGGAAAATGTGGAGGAAGCCATAGATAGAATTTCTAAAGCGGTTGGGGATCAATTACTAGAAATAATCATAGTAGATGATAATAGTCCAGATGGCACCTGGAAAATAATTGAGGAACTGCAAAATCCTAAAGTAAAATTAATGCGCAGAATGGTTGAAAAGGGCTTAGCATCGGCTTTAGACGATGGTGTAAAAGCTGCACAAGGCGATTACATCGTATGGATGGACTGTGATTTAGGGCTACCACCTGAAGATATTCCTCGACTCACTGAACAATTGACAAAATTCGACATTGCCATAGGATCTAGATATGTAATTGGAGGGCAGGATCTTCGACCTAAATGGCGGTCCCTACTTAGTACTGTATTAAATTATTACACCATGTTCATTTTAAGTTCTAAAGTAAAAGATTACACCAGTGGATTTGTGGCCGTACGCAGAAATGTATTCCCTCACGTAAGTTGGAAGCGTGCAGGCTTTGGTGAATATTTCGTAGAATTTGCTTACAAGGCAATCAGAAAAGGCTATCGCATCAAAGAAGTTGGTTACCAATTCAAAGACCGCACCAGAGGAACATCAAAATCGGCAGGAAACTTATCTACCTTGTTCAAATACGGTTGGCAATACGGCATCAAAGTATTAAAATTGAGGTTTAGCAGATGATGTTGGAAGACTTATTTCTCAAATTCAAATCTGACCTGTTCAGATACGTAAAATTCGTATTTGGCGGCGGAATTGCCTTAATTTTGAACTTAATCTTAACTTACATCCTCACTGAATATTTAGGATTATGGCATATGATATCCTTTGCCATAGCGCTTGGTTTAGAACTATTATTCCTATTCATTTATCATACATTCATTACTTTTAAGAAAAGAGGAAGAAAAATTATCTTTATCCTTATAATCTCTTTCATTAGTGCACTTAATTGGATATTAGTATTTATACTGACACAAGAGTTAAAATTACACTATTTAATCTCTATAGTCTTAGTTGCTGGAGTAGTGTCGATTATTAATTATACCCTTAATCGAAATTTAGTATTTAATGCTAGATGAACACAGAAAACTTTATTAACCATCCACTTACCTACACGCTATGTCTGAAATACCAGAAATAATCACCAGAACTACGTGTAGAGTTTGTGATTCTGACCGATTAACAGATCTTTATTCTTTAGGCGAACAATATGTTAACAACTTCATAGCTAAAGATGAATTACATAAATGTATCAAGGCACCGCTGGATATGGTGATGTGTGAAAACTGTACCTTGGTACAATTGAGACATACCGCACCTCAGGAATTATTATATGAACGATTTTATTGGTATAAATCAGGTGTAACAAATACCATGAAAAAGGCGCTTTGGGATATCACTAAAAAGGCTGAAGGGATGTTCGATCTACAAGCCGGTGATGTTGTCCTTGATATTGGATCCAACGACGGTACCATGTTAAGAACTTATGAGGTACCTGGTTTAATCACCGTAGGAGTAGAACCTGCAAGAAATTTAGCTGAAGAGGGTAAACAAGGCATCACACACTTCATCAACGATTTTTGGAATTATTCATATTACAAAGATGTAGTGGGTAAACAGGCAAAAGTAATCACAGCTATTGGCATGTTTTATGACATGGAAGATCCTAATGCATTTCTTTCGGATGCCGTGCAAGCTCTTGCAGATGACGGGGTTTTTATTGCTCAACTAATGTGCTTAAAAAACATGTTGGATACAAATGATGTAGGAAATATTTGCCACGAGCATTTAGAATATTACTCCTTCTCATCTCTTGAATTTTTCTTTAAGAAAAACGGCTTAGAAATCTTTGATATAGAAATCAATAACGTCAACGGACAAAGTTACAGAGTTTATGCCAAAAAACCAGGAGCTATAGTTCCTATAAGAGCAGGAGCAGCAGCAAGGGTACAAAAAATTAGAAATGATGAAGCATATCTGAACGACAAACAAGTACACATCGATTTCTTCAACCGTTTAGAAGCCAACAAGAAAGCTTGTGTTGACTTCATTCATCAAGCAAATGCAGAAGGCAAAAAAGTATGGGTCTATGGAGCTTCAACTAAAGGCAATGTCATCTTGCAATATTATGGTTTGGATCACACCCACATCCCAGCGGCTTCCGAACGCAGTCCTTGGAAATGGGGTAAACATACGGTTGGCTCTATGATACCTTGTGTATCTGAGGAAGAGGCTCGAGCAGCTCAACCAGACTATTTCTTAGTCTTGCCATATGCTTTTTTCGGAGAAATGTACAAAAGAGAAGCAGAATGGAGAGCCAAAGGTGGTAAGTTTATCTTACCTTTGCCAGAGTTTAGGGTGGTTGAATAAAGTTTATCATTTCTTTAGTATTAATTATAATGATTTTAGTTTGATTCTTCAATTTTTTATCATCAGACCAAATAATTGAATTGGGAAAAGCTAGCGCGCATGCAAAGAATAGTACGTCATTTGGATCAATGTCAGCTACAATTTGATTTGCCATTTCTTTATGTTTAGCCAAAACTTCATTAGGGACAATCACAACCTTGGTCAGCAACAACCTAAGTAACTCATTAAAATCTTTCTCTACTAATTTAGATTTTTTCAACAATAATTTCTGATGTTTCTTCATTTCAATGAAAATATAACTAGGAAACAGAAACTTCTGATCACTTTCTAGAATTAATTTTCTGGTTACTGAATTTTTGATCAACGCCGAGAATAAAATATTTGAGTCAATAATTACATTCATCCATTGAACCTCTTGGTTGCTCTGGACTTGATTAATTTAGAAAAATCATCGACATCTTTCTTAGTAAGTTTACTCTTCTTTGCTAGATCTTCCGCTAGATGTAGGATTTTAACTTTTTCTACAATTGCCTTTCTTGCAACTTCACTCCACTTCACTTCAGAGAAATGTTTCATTTCCTGATGTACTTCATTTGGTATTGATAGAGTCATGTTTGCCATACACATATTCATGTGGGGTCACTTATTTAAACTTTTCGTTTTTCCCTGATTTTAGAATAGTTGAATAAAACTTATAACTTAATCATTTACTTATTCTTCTATGAAATTTTATATTTCAGCAAAATGGCAACTTAAGGATCAAGTTTCAGAAATGAATCAATATTTAATCCAAAAAGGACATAGTCTAACTGCCGATTGGACCAAAAGAGCTTATGCAAGAGCATATGATGGTGATAATATAAATCAATCTAGTAATTTTTCTGAAGAGGAAATATCTGCTATATTGAATTCTGATGTATTTATTCATCTCTCCGATCTAAGTGGGAAAGGAAAATATGTGGATTTAGGAATAGCTTTAGCTAGTAATAAACTACAAGGCTGGCCCATGATCTACGTCGTAGGAAAAAATGCCAATGAATCTCAGTTTTACTTGAACAAACGGGTAAATAGGATCTTGACAGATAATTTAATTGGCTCTCTGGACCAAATTTTGAATAAACAATAGTTCCAAAAACAATATAAACAAACATACTTCTGAATAATATAAAGTGGAAAACACACACATAGGATCAGAAAGTACATTAATTCCTAAAAAGAAACGAGCACTAATTTTCGGTGTGGGCGGCCAAGTCTCTAACGAGTGGTATACGGCTCATATTTAGCTGAATTTCTCCTTTCAAAAGGATACGAAGTACACGGAATGCTTAGAAAGTCAGCCACTGGTAACACAGTCAACATTCAACACTTGATTGATGCCAATAAAATAATCATTCAAAGAGGTGACCTAGCGGACCCAACCTCGATCTATCGTGTAATATCAGCAGTAATGCCAGATGAAATCTATAACGAAGCAGATCAGGATCACGTCAGTTGGTCTTATGCAAGTGTAGGTTATACATGTGACATCACCGGAGCAGCCGTGGGAAGAATTCTTGAAATCATTAAACAAATAAATTCTAAAATAAAATATTTCCAACCAGTATCTTCTAACATGTTTGGAATTGCACCAGAAAATCCACAAACTGAAGAAACTCCCTTCAGACCACAATCACCTTACGCAGCAGCCAAAGTATTTGCTTACGTTATGTGTAAATATTATCGGGAAGTCTTTGGCATGTTCGTTTGCACAGGTATTTTTTACAACCATGAATCTGAGAGAAGAACTGATGACTATGTAACTAGAAAAATTTCTAAGGCAGCTGCTCGGATTAAACTAGGATTGCAAGATAAGCTGTATTTGGGCAACTTAGAAACAAAAATAGACTTTGGTTATGCACCAGAATACATGGAAGCTGCCTGGTATGCTATGCAACATCACACATCTGATGACTACATAATTTGCACAGGTGAAGTTCACTCCGTACGTGAATGGCTAGAAGAAGCTTTTTCTGTAGTAGAATTAAACTGTGATGACTATCTTGAGTTTGATGCAAGATTTGCTAGACCGGGAAATACCAATATATTACTAGGAGATACTTCTAAAATAAAGAATGCTACTGGTTGGGAAGCCAAGACAAAATTTAAGGATTTAGTTAGGAAGATGGTAGAGCATGATTTGAGGGAAGAAGGGAAAAAGAGGCTTGATTCTTGAGAATAGATAACATCTTTATCAATCCAAGTCATGGCAATGAACCTTATATTCTTGGTGCTAATATTTCCAAGGAACTATCTAATACATTGGCAGATATTCAGGGATTCGCACCGCGAATTATAATGCCTGACTTATATGGCACAAGACAAAGAAAAATTTTACAGGAAGAAAAATTATTTCTTAATAATATGATTATTAATGATAAAATCGGTCTATTATCTCAACCTCTATTGTTTAAGGATGCAGATTATGGGGAAAATTTGATCAATTTTATAGAATTTCGAAACCGTATTGAAACAGCAGTCAGGAATGATTTGAAAAAATATTCTGGCAGTATGATTGAAATAAATACAGGTTCGATGTTTACATCAGGCTATCCTTCATTTTTTACCTATCCTATATCTCATACAGAATTGTTTGAAAATAGCTTGCAAGACCCCAAGCTGATGCGACAAATCAACAAAAATCATTTAAGTTTGGCAGCTGATATAATGCTAGATGTAGAGTTTGAGATTGATTTGTTCTTTATTCCATCATACAGTACTTTTTCTTATCAAAAAGATAGAATTCCTGCGTCTGATGAAGTACCTACGCCTCCTTTAAAGCCGTTACCTAATTTTTGCGAGGATGAGATTCCTGAAGATAGTGTTTATGTAATGTTTAGTGGCACTGGTACTCAGGCCGACGAATTAAGTAAAACTGTGGAATCGTTGCAGGACGTAGGCTATAATATTATCATGCCATTTTGGATTAATCAAGAATTAGATGTGCAAAGGGCAGGACCAGAAGTTATTAATCATAAGCATCTAAAAGAAGTTTATGGTCGTGCTGGATGGGGAACAATTTGGACTTGTCAAAACGCTAAAACTAGATTTAATCATCTCCCATTCTGTAAAGGTGATGAACCGGAAGTATATTTCAACTGTAAAACTCTAGATACTATCCCTATGCTAGAAGCAACTAGCGGACAAGAGGCTCAATTTGGCACATTAGATGGAATTAAATATACTGCAGATAAAATACTTGAATACTTGAGTTAAAATCATAATCCTTTTATAACAAGACTGAACAACATCCACATGCAAACAGAAGAGTACAAAATCAATTACCAATTGGAAGGCAAACATTGGTGGTTTCTAGGTAGAACAAATATCGCCTTCTCTATGTTGAAAAGACACTTACCAATAAAAAACAACATGCGCATCCTTGACGCCGGTTGTGGTACAGGTAAAAACATTGAGTACTTGCAAAAATTTGGTGAAGTGCATGGGGTAGATTATTCTAATGAAGCACTTCAGTTCTGTCACAAACGCGGCTTAACCCACCTCTATCGTGGAGAAATTGAACAACTACCTTTCGAAGCAAATTCATTTGATTTAGTAACATGTTTCGGAGTATTATATCATGAGGGAATTAAAGATGATCAAAAGGCTATTAAAGAACTTTCCAGAGTATGCAAACCAGGAGGCTATCTACTTATAACCACTCCTGCTGGAGAATTTCTAAACAAAAAACCATTCTACGGTGCGCATGATAAAAGCCAAAGACAAGCCAGACGACATAGTAAAACCAAGTTAGTGAAAATGCAAACTGAAATTGGTCTACAAGTACAAGAAATATCTTACATGAACATGTTCTTAATGCCTGCAATTGCCATAGTAAAAGTCCTAAGTAACATCTTGCCACAAAAGGAATTCAAAAGTGATGTTAAACAACCTCATAAATCAATCAACAAATACTTATTTTCTATACTCAACTTTGAAAACAAAATAATCAAAAACCATGCCTTACCATTTGGTATGACTTTAATCAGTATAGCCAAAAAAGTTCAAAAATAACTCTTATCTTCCTCTGGCGTGAACAAATCAGGTGCCGGTTCAATCTTAGATTCCTGTGGCAAATCATCTATACTTAAGTCTTTAGCTACGGAAGCCTCAGGAATATGCTCAGCCTGGGATTCTTCCGTTTGCAGCGGTGCTCCATCTTCTTTCCTTACCTCAGCTACATTATCCACATACTCCTTACCAGCTTCCCTTTTAGCATCTTTAGTTAGATTTCTACTAACCACTTCCATGTTATGGTGGTGGTGTGGCGCATCCCAGGCTACAATATGTTTTCCTTGCAAATGTCTTTGCCATCTATCAAAGTCAGCATCTACCATAATTTTGACTAATTCTTTGAAGGTAACATTAGGTTTCCAACCAAAAGTTTCTTGAGCTTTCTTTGGACTTCCTAACAATTGATGCACATCCATAGGCCTATGTAGTTTTTGATCACTAATTACGTAATCTTTCCAATTGAGTCCGACTGCGCTGAAGGCAGCTTCACAAAACTCTGCCACAGAATGAGTTTCTCCAGTTGCAATAACGTAATCATCAGGCTTTTCATGTTGCATCATCATCCACATACATTCTACATACTCTTTAGCAAAACCCCAATCTCTCTGTGCATGTAAATTACCTAACTTTAACTCATTTTGTAAACCCAACTTAATCTTAGCAACAGCATTCGTGATCTTTCTAGTAACAAACTCTAAACCTCTAAGTGGTGAGTTGGCAATTACAACTTTGCCCACACCAGCCATTAATTTACCAGAAGCTGTCTCTATGTCATAAACCCATTTTGGTTGTTTTGGATGATATAGTACTTTCTTAACTTCTGATTTTTCTTTTGCTAAATGGTGAATTAATACTGCCTCGCCTCCACCTTGAATTTTCCTAATAAAAGTTCTTGAGATACCTGTTTCACGATTAATGCCTCTTTGACTATACCCTAATTCCATCAATTCTCTAACATCTTCTTCTTTTTTGGCATTATCGGTAGGAGAAAGCAAATTTATTGAATAATAACCATAATGCTTCTCATCCATCTCAAAAGTAATGTTGAAGTCTTGCATTGTAGTCTGACCTATTAGGAATATCAAACCTTGAGCAAGAATTATCGAATTTGTTTTAAAGTTCCTATATTCGTAAGTACAACGGTTTGATTTCAATCCATCTGTGATATTATATCCTATTAAGAAAGCATTTTGTATTTCTTTTTTTGCATTGAGAATTTTCTTTGGTACTTTTTTATATCCATCGAATGTGTAAATCTCTTTTCTTATTTTCTTAAGATAGTTGCTATTTCCATTCAATTTTGCTTGTACTGAATTTCCGTACTCTGTCTTAAATCTTCTCGCTGTAATGGTTCCCAAAGCAACACTCTTCCATAAATGAGAGAATTCTTCCATTACTCTTTCGTCATTATTGGTAAATTGGCCGCTACCATCTAAGCTGATATAACCATCTCCAACCATCATTCCTAGAAAAGTAGCTTCCTCCATAGTGACGCTTGATAATGACTCTTGGAATGGAAAATTTCCATGTGCTAGTTTATTTCCAATTTCAATTTCTTTAGATTTAACTTTAGTGTTATCTTCCAAAAGCATATTGTGATGATTCGTTGATTCAACAACCCCATGACGTGTATTAATTGTTTTACAATGAAAGTTATCATCATTTTTCTTTCTTTTTGTTGCAGTTAAACCATTGATATTCACAAAATTAGTTCCATCCCATATTTCTAAATCTCTAATAAGCCACTGCTGCACGTTTCTTCCCTTTTCTCTTGCTCTACAGACATCTTTAATTCTTTTAATGTCGATTGCCCCAGAGCGTTTTTCCTTAACTATTATTGGGGTATTTTCAGATATACATTCATGATTGAAAAGTATTCCATTACAAGCAAAAATACCATAACTATGTCTATAAACTTTAACCATGTGATAACTACTTAATTTGGCAACAGCATAAGGTGAATGAGGTACCATTGGAGTATCTTCCGTTTGAGGACTTTCTACACTGCCACCATATAATTCACTAGTTGAAGCTTGATAAAATTTAATCTTCTTACCAGAATGGCGAATAATCTCTAAAAAGCGTAAGGTACCAGTGGCATCAATATCATTTGTTAATATTGGTTGATCAAAACTACCACCAACAAAACTTTGTGCAGCTAAATTATAAATCTCATCTGGCTCTGAAATCGATACTGCTTCAAGTAATGAAGACATATCACTCAAATCTGCAGGAATCATAGTGATTTGATTAATTATACCTAGCTCTTGCAAACGCCAAAAATTAGGAGTTGAAACTCTTCTGTAAGTACCGAATACTTTGTATCCTTTTTCTAGTAAAAATTTTGCTAAATAGGGCCCGTCTTGCCCAGTAACTCCTGTAACTAATGCTCTTTTTTGTGTCATATTATTCCACCATTTTTTTATAAATCCTAGCTTGGTGAAGCGTTTAAATAGTTTTTGTAACTGAAGTATAGAGTAATAACCTTAAGACTACTATTACATTATCTTTAAAAGCAGTAAATAAATTAGTATCTCATGACTAATTATACTAAGAAAGCATTTTTTGGTGCAAGTATAACTCTTATCTTTAGTATTTTAGCCGCATTGGTTGCTTATGTTACAAGAGTAATTCTAGCAAGAAATTTAACAGTAGAGCAATATGGATTATTTTATGCTGTTTTTACTTTCATTATCTTTTTTCTTTTCTTTCGAGGCTTAGGCTTGGAGCAAGCTTTGGTGAAGTACATTGCTCAATTTAAAGTTAACAATGAATTGAATGCCATAAAAACATCGATATTTTCAGTTTTTTTCTTTCAACTTCTTAGCTCATTGATCTTCGCCACATTATTTCTTGCATTTGCCAATTATTTAGCCACAAATTATTTTCAAGTACCGATTGCTTCTAAAATGATTTTTTTCCTAGTAATTTACGTAATATTTAGCATATTATTTATTATTGCAAAACATATCTTTCAAGGCTTGCAGCAGATGTCACTTTTTGCGTCTGTGGAATTAACAAAAAATGTAATCATATTACTTTTAATTTTATTTTTCATGTATCTAGGTTTCCAGATCATGGCGCCTGTTTATGCTTTTGCCCTTGTAAGTCCCATTCTATTTTTGTTGTATTTTCCTTTTTTGTTTACTAAAATAAATCTCTTCAAACATAAGATTGTTAACTTTAAGCAAACTTCAAAAAAATTATTCTTATTTGGCATACCTGTATTTGCAACATCAGTTGGTGGTAAGATAATTGGTTATATTGACACGTTGATACTCACTTATTTAGGCACTTTAACTCAAGTAGGGATTTACAATGTTGTCCTACCTTCAGCCTTAATCTTCCTATTCTTTGCCAAAGCAATTGGTTCTATCGTCTTTCCCTTATCTTCTGAGCTCTGGGCAAAGAATGACCATAAGAGATTAAACACTGGCGTTTCCTTAATTCACAATTATTTACTTATTTTCATAATACCAATTGTTTTAGCAATATTTTATTACACTCCATTTTTCTTAAATTTACTTTTTGGTGCTAAGTATGTATCTGGGGCAGTGGCGATGCAAATTTTACTCTTAGGTGTTTTAGTGTATATGATAGGTTCAATCAACAACAATATTATTTCTGGAATAGGACATCCTATCGTAGTTGCAAAAATCATTGCCATTTCTGCAGTAATCAATGTAACTCTAAACTTGATTTTAATCCCAATATTTGGTATTGAAGGAGCAGCTGCAGCAACATCTTTAAGCTATTTATTTATGCTAATTTACTCAACACAAAAGGTTTGCAGGTTCCTAGATATGAAATATCCAATAAAAAGCTGGTTAATTTTGATACTTCCTGCATTTATTTACTTGGCTGTACTCTCCTATACACAGAAGTTAATACCGGGGTCGATTTGGATAGGCATTTTCGTGTCCATACCTGTAGCTCTAATTGCTTACATTATCACTTTATATCCTTTCATAAATCTTAAGAATTTAATAAAACAAATATTGCTAATTCGAAAATGAATCTACAAAAACAGAATCTTATGAAAGTCCTGCAGAAATTTAATAAACATAATGTTAAATACGTTGTACTACGTAATTACGAATTTTTGTTTAGTGAAGATTTCCCAATTGAAAGCTTAGATACATCGATCAGCAAAGAAGACATGGCTCTCGCTCACCAAATTTTACGTTCTTTTGGTTTTAAAAAAAGATCACAGCAGTTTTCACAGACACATAAAGCATATTATAAAATGGAAAATCTAGCCATGATTAGTTTTGATATTCAAGTTGGTGGAATTCATTGGAACGATATGAAATATTTAGATCAACGAATATTCACAAACAGAAGACAAAATGACTATTTTAATGTCTTATCTAACAACGATTACTTCATAATGCTAGTGGTACATTCTATTTTAGGTAAGAGATACTTCAAACCTAAGTATCAAAGTATATTAAGAGGTTTGTTAAAAAATTCGCTAATCAACGAAAATTACGTGTTGCAGAAGTTGTCTTCTATATTTTCTCAGAAGCAAGCCATAGAAATATTTAACAATATCAAGGCAAACAAATTTGAAGATATCCAAGTCAAAAGAAATTTAACCTCTTTCTTGTTAAGAAAACCTCATCGATTATCTACTCTCTTCTTTCTATCAATGCGGTGGTTAAAACAAAGGAAAAATCCATTCAGAATTGCTCCTTTAATTAGTATCATCGGCCCTGATGGGGCAGGAAAATCAACCATGGTTGAAAAGGTCAATCAATATCTACAGGAAACGGGGAGAAAAACAACTTTAATTTATACTGGAAGAGGTAGAAATCATATTTTACCAATTACAAAATTAGGTAGGTTGTATAAGAAAAGTGAGAAGAAAAAAAAGAAGATAAAAAGAACTGACATCAACAAAACCCTCTCAAATCTTAGCCATCCAATCAAGAAGCCAAATCTGAAGAAGCAAATTATTTACACACTGGCATCTCCTATTTTTACATTAGATCTTTTCCTACGTTACGTTTTTAGAATTCTACCGCAGCGTTTTAAAGGTAATATTTCCATCACAGATCGTTACTGCTCTGACATAATTTTAATGGATAATGTTCCTTTTTCAATCAGGAAATTATTGCTGCGCATTTTTCCAAAACCTACTATGACTTTCTATTTGTATAATCAAGCTGAAATACTTAAGCAGCGCCGCCCAGAAGAATCATTAGCTGGTCTTAAAAGACAGATGTATTACTTCTCTAAGCTTAATGATTACCTAAAACCAATGGTACTGATAACTAATGACGAAAAAGAAAACTTTGAACAAGTAATAAACTCAATAATGATGAGATTATATTACAAATGGTATTAATTCTTATATTGATACAATTCTAAGAACTGTTTGCTAATTTTCTCTGTAGAAAATTCTTGTGACTTCAAATACGCTTTATCTAGCATCTCAAAATTAGGATGATTAATCACATCTAGGATTGTATTAGTTAATGAATTTACATCACTCGGTTTAGCCATATGTACTTCATTTTCAGCAATCTCTCTCAATTCTGGCAGATTGGTTGTCACAACTGCAGTCTTACTTGCCATAGCTTCCAACAGACAAGAAGGATTCCCCTCAGTACCAATTAAATTATGATAGGGAAGCACTACTGCATCAGCCATAGATACATATTCTTCAATATTAACAATTTTATCAATTAATTTTATATTATTAGGGTATTCTTTAGCAACTGTTTGGAATTCCTCTGGATAAGGAAAATGTCTAGAGGCAATAATAAATTGAACATTGTCATCATTTTGAATAATTTTTGGAATAGCTTTCAATAATATATCTGTTCCTTTCATCTTCCACAATGATCCATAGTATAAGACAATCTTTCTATTACTGATATCATACTTCTCCTTCAACTCTTTTTTATTTCTTGGTTTAAATTTGTGAGTGTTTATATGTGACCGAATAATTTTAATTTTATTCTTCTTTACACCTTTATTTTCTAAGATTCTTGCAAATCTTTTAGAAGGGACTGTTACATAATCAACACCGTTTAGTAATCCAAAAAATGATTGGCCCATTTTTTCCCTTGAATATGACTTCAAAGTATGAACAGTAATAGCATTGCGGCAAAATATTTTGGCAAAAATGGTTCTCAAAACCAGAATTGGGGCAGCGCTAAACCCATGAATTACATCAAACTTAATTTCATGTTTTTTTTGTATTTTTCTTAGGCCTAAACCATGACCTAATATTCTATTAATAAATGATAATTTCCTAAACTTTCTGCTACCAATTCTGTAAACCTCTAGGCCATCTCGAGTTTCATGCCTAAGGTCAGATTTTCTTATTTCTGGAAAGACTGTAACTTTATGATTTTTTTCAACTAATTCTTTAGAAAAATCTGTTAAAGTAATGGCCGTAGCTTCCCTACCGGATAAAAAACCAGTGGATAGCAAAGCAATTTTCATAAGAATATATTTGATTTTTCATTTAAAGTATTTATGCAACACTTAGTTCTAGATATGATGAATATAAAAGTAATTGGTTAAATAATTTCTGATCACTAAGGATGTGATGGAATTAAGAAAACTTTTTAAAGAGGTGTATTCTACATCAAAAACCAGATGGCCAAATATAAAATTGTATACGACAGGAAAAACTGTACTGGTGTAGCAGCCTGTTACCTTTTGGCGCCAAAATACTGGGAAATGGATGAAGACGATAGGGCAAATTTGGTAGGTTCAAAGCAAACCGATGACGATATCTGGGAACTTGAGATAGATGAAGCCGATCTACCTAAGAACCTTGAAGCTGCTAGAGAGTGTCCAGTTAAAGTAATCAGAATATTAAATGAATCTGGAGAAGATATTATATGATGGATATTGATGTCACTCAAAGTTTAAAGAAAGAAATAGACTCTAGCCCTGCTAAGAAATTCTCAAATGATATTTGGAAAAAAAATGTTTTACTTATAGTGCATGATGTATACCAAGACTTCAATAATTTTCCTCTACCTTATGGATATTTGGCGGCAATGTTACAGAAAAGCGGCTATAGTGTGGAAGTATATTGCATGGATGTTTTTCATTATACTAACCAACAACTGGAAACAAAATTAATAAACAGTCAATATGATTTAATAGGAGTTGGCTTCATGGGTGCTCGTTTTGAGGAGACAATTATAGATCTATGTAAATCAATAAATAAATACAAAAAGGATGCTTGGTTCTTTTTAGGAGGTCCAGGCCCTACACCAATACCAGAATATATGCTTCAGCGAACAAAAGCTGACCTAGTTCTTATGGGCGAAGCAGAACACAGCATTGTAGAAACTATGCATGCCAAAATAGGTAAAATGCAACTTGAGGAAATCAAAGGTATTGCTTATAGGGATGGTGAAAATATTAAAATTAATCCTCGCCGTCCTGTTTTCCGTGATTTAGATTCTTTACCTTGGCCTAGTTGGGATCTTTTCCCTATGCAAAGTTATACGAAAAGCTTTAAGATGCCAGGACAGGATATAGAAGAGAAATCATGTTCTTTAATCTCTGCTAGAGGATGTACAGATACTTGTAGTTTTTGCTATCGCATAGAAAAAGGATTAAGAGTAAGGAGTTTAACTGAAGTAGTAAAAGAGATGAAATACTTAAATGAGAAATATGGTGTTACTTTTTTCAGTTTTCTAGAAGAATTATCTACTTTTCCGAGAGAAAGAGTTTTTGAATTTGAAAAATTGCTTAAGGAAAATAATCTTACTAATGTAAAGTGGATCTGTAACGCTAGGTCTCCGTTATTTGATGAAGAGGTTGCAACTTCACTAAAACGTGCTGGTTGTGTTTTTGTAAATATAGGTTTTGAGTCAGTAACTCAAGGTGTTTTGGACGGTATGAATAAACGAGCCTTAGTTGAAGATAATATCAGAGCTCTTCAAGTAGCTAACAAAGTAGATATAGGGGTAGGTCTTAATTTTATTTGGGGTTTTGCAAATGATACTGAGGAAACCTTATGGAAAAATGTAGAAGCGATTAAGACTTACACTAAATTTGACCAAGTAAGAACAATACGGCCACCAACTCCTTATCCTGGTTCTCCATTATATTATGAAGCTATCAATAAAGGGATATTATCAGGGCCTGATGATTTTTTTAAGAAATTCAAAAATTCAGATTTGATAACAATCAACTTTACAAAATATTCTAATGAAGAATGTGCGAAAATGCTTTATGAGGCCAATAAGGAATTAGTTTTACATCATTTTAGAAATACTACTGGGAATATGGATGAAGCCAACTCTATACTTGACGGATATAAAAGATTATATTTTGAAGGAGACTACAAATTTAGGGGAGCAAGAAAATATGATAAAGATTCAAGGGTAAAGAGTTCAAGCGACAATGTCAAAGAAAATAGTGAAGTAGAAAATGTTGTAGTGAGTTCTTAAATTTCTAATTCATCATCTTGAACATAAGGTATCTTTTTCTGCAAAGCAATAAATGCTTTTTGCAGCTCTCTTCCAAGATAAGCAGCATGATCCATACGTGAAATTAGACCTTCTTTAATTATTGTCTGATAAATCTCTATCGGTTTTTTGCCTGTTATTTTCACTGTAATCTTATTTAACTCTGGACAAAATGCAACTTCAATCTCTTCACTTTCTTGATTCACGCGTATAAGAAAATAACCTTTATCGTCCATTACGAATTCCTTAAGATCATCGTATTCTGCTTTTATTGATCGCAGTTCCTGCTCTGATTTCACCTCATCAGAAACTATTGTCTGACCTTCTTGGTTAGATAATCTGATAGCATTAACAGGGCATAGTTCGGCAGCCAATTTAATTTTGGATAACTGTTCGCTATCTACATCAACATTCAAAGTGCTTATTCCCTCTTCCTCATTAGAATTCTTTAGGATTGCTTTTTCTCCGTCAAAAGAAAAATACTCTGCTGCCTCATCTATACATTTTATAGCACCTATGCATTTGCCTCGATTATAATTAATTATAAGATTTTGACCCATTTTACTCATTACCTAATGTTTATCTCAAATTTATAGTTAGGTTGTATTTAACAAGATTTATAAATTTAATGCAATAAATTTTGCTATGATTAATTTTGAAGATTTTATACAGAGTAATAAGATAGAAGGTTTTAGTTCCAAGAAAATATTTAATGGAGAATCATTTGATGATATTTTTTTAATTGACAATATTCCTTTGTTTTGGTTTTATAAAAGGTATATGTTGAACCATGTTTTACCTAAACCAATCAATACTTATCAAGATCTGCTTAACAAGCGTAAGATCTCTTTTGTAAAAAAAGCAAAAACAAACTTATTATCTTCATGTATGGCAAAATATCTATTCTACCGTGAAAAAAAAAAGATTGACAAGTATACTAAAAAAAGTGCAGCCAAAAACGGGGCGGACGTAAATACTCCAAAAGCTCTTCTGTTAACATATGCCAGTCATATATTGGAAGGAAATAAATTCTATCGTATACAAAGTATAATTGATGTTCTGCAAAAAGATGCAATCATCGAACCATTTCCTTTGGTTGTGAATCAAATATCTTCAAATGTTACAATTCCCAGTGACTTGACAAATATCTATCAATATTGTCATCTTGATATAATAGAAGAATCAAAAGCAAGAGCAAAGGGGATCGCAGATAAATGGAAAAATCTGAACCTATCTGGCAAACCGCCAATTTATTTTGAAGGTGTTGATTTATCATCTTATTTATATCCAGCGATTTCATTCTTTATGTCAAAGGAATTTTTGTTTACAATTGTTGTATATTATGAAATATTTAAGAGAATAATAAAGGATAAAAATATCAAAGTAGTGTTCATTACTGGACAAAATGGCATCTTTGAACGTTGCTTAGCAGCAGCGGCTTGGCATGAAAAAATGCCTTGTATGTTAGTACCACATGGCTTTGCTATTGGAAATACTCCCTCACAAGACATATTAGAAAACATTCATGTTCCTGTATTTAACTCTACAACTGCGGCCCAGTTTATCGAAGCAGGTGTTAGTAAAGATCAAATAAAAGTAACTGGCCCATCATGTTATGATGATATTGTAAAATATAAAGTGGGAAATTCTAATGATAAAAATATATTGTTGACTACACAACCATTAATAGAAGATAATTTTATGACTGAAGATGGATATTTCAACATGGTTGAGTATATCCTCAAAGAATTATTGGTCATACCTGACATAAGGATAATCATTAAATTACATCCAAGAGAAAAGGATGTAAAAAAATATGAGGAGATTGCAGAAAAACTAGGCCGTAACAGGATAACAATAAAACAAAAGGGAAAATTAAATCTGTTGTATGAACTTATGATAAAGAGTAAGTTAGTTATAAACTTTTATTCTACTGCATGCGTATTGGAGGCCTCAATTCTTGATATACCTTCTATAACTTATCCATATGATGGTAAAAGAAATTTTAAATATGGTGAGTTTGATCCATCAATATATGTTAAAGATGGCAACTCATTAAGAGAAGCCGTGAATAAAATATTAGAAAATCCAGAGATATTAAAAGAAAAAAGAAGTCAAATGGTAAAAGAATATTGTACGATTGTGGATGGAAAATCTTCACAACGTATCGTTAATTGGGCTTATGACTTAACAAATATGGAAAAATAATTTTACTTTGTTATTTTTTAAAATGATTCTTATATTGTAGGTTATTGTAATACTTAGCTTCTTTGTAATCTTTGTAATTTCCTTTATTTAAAGATGATGCGATCTCCTTAATTCCATCAGTTACACTCATCAATGGTTGAAATCCTAATACTGATTTAATCTTAGCAAAATCAACTTCATAATCTCTCTGGTCAATATCTTTTTTTTCAATAACTAATTCTGTGGAGGGAATAACTTCTTTTACCTGATCACCTATTTGTTTGATAGTATAATTGTTTTTTTCTGACCCAACGTTAAAAATCTGTTTATTTACTTTTTCTATGGGGGCTTCAAGAACAGCTATTATTGCTCTTGCTACATCACCAACATGCACATTAGGTCTCCATTGGTCTCCCCCAAAAATAGTGATTTTTCCTTCTTTTATTGCTTTAACAGTTAATGTATTGATTACTAGATCAAAACGCATTCTTGGAGATTCACCAAAAACAGTTGCTAAACGTAGGATTGTAGGACAAAATAAATTATCAGCCATATTTAAAATAAATTTTTCAGATTCTATTTTCATTCTTGCATAAAGCGAAACCGGATTCAAAGGTGAATTTTCATGTAATAATTCATTATTTTTATTTACTCCATAAACGCTACAAGATGAAGCGTAGATAAATCTATTCAACTGAAAATGCTTACAAATACTAGTCACTAGTGAAACCGACAAATAATTGATTTGTTGTGTCTTTTCAGGATTAATGGCGCAAGCTGGATCTCCAACAATCTCAGCAAGGTGCACTACTGCGTCAACATCCTTAATTGCTTCTATTATTGTCTCGATGTGACTTATATCTCCATTTATTATAGAAAAATTGTCATTCTCTTCTAAATTTCCTAGAAATTCATTTCCAAAAAATAATTTATCTAGGATTCTCACAGAATATCCTTTATCTAATAATTGCTTAGTTAATACTGAACCAATAAACCCTGCACCACCAATTACTAAGATCTTTCGATTTTCTTTGTTATTTTTATTCTTTGTAAATAGTGAAGATGTATTTAACTTAATATTTTGTAAATCATCTCTTAATAATAATTCACAAACAACATTATTATCATCCAAAACAGGAAGACGGTCAATAAGTTTACCTTCAATTAGACGGTTTATTGTTTCTAAATTATAATTAGTCCTAATTGATATTGGATTTCTATTCATTATAATATTAATAGGAATATCAACACTATGGCCTTGGATTATAGCTCTTCTAATATCTCCGTCAGTAATCAATCCTAATAATTTTTGATCATCATCAACAATTAAAGCAATACCGTGACCATTAAGATCAATTTTCTTCATAACCTCTTTTAAATTATTATTTGGTCCAACAAGGAATTTATTTAAATTATATATTACCATCACAACACTCTTTTATTTTCTCAATCATAAAATCCAATTCATCTTTACTAATTGTTGGGTACAAAGGGATATTTAAAACTCTTTTGGATAATAATTCGGTTTTTAATAAGCTTCCTTCTTGACAACCATATCTTTTTTTATATATAGTTTTAAGATGCACAGGATTAAAATAGATTTTACTCATAATTCCATTATTCTCCAAGTGTTTCATTAATTTATTCCTAGTTTCTTCGGAATTTAACTTAATTGTGTACATTTGGTACACTGAATAATGGCCTGGAAGTTCAGTAGGTATTTCTACATTTTGGATTGAAGACAAATTATCATTAAGATACTGAGCATGTTTCTTTCTCATGTCAATAATGTCTTGAATTTTTTTTAACTGTGAATTACCTAATGCAGCCAATAATGAAGACATTCTATAATTGTAACCAACATCAATATAATCATTATCACCGGTTGAAGAGAAATAATCTATTTTATTTTCTACCCGGCCATGAGATCTGATTAATTTTGCCTTTTCATAAACCTCTCTTGAATTAGTTACAATGGCACCACCTTCTCCAACAGCGAGAACTTTCCCCTGACAAAAACTAAAAATAGCTGAGTGACCAAATGACCCTATTTTTTTATTACCTATTTTTGCACCGATAGACTCAGCAGCATCTTCTATTAATAAAATATTGTGTTCATCTGCAAGCTCTCTCAATTTAAGAATATCTTTTGCTGGAAAGCCACCATAGTGTATAGTAATGATAGCTTTAGTCCTTGCAGTAATCTTTTTCTTAACGTCTTCTATATCTAAGCCAAATGTTGTGGTTTCAGATTCGGCAAAAACAGGGCTTCCTCCAGCCAAAACAACAGCATTAGCTGTAGCAATAAATGTAAAAGAAGGAACTATAACTTCATCTTCTTCCTTTATACCATGTGCTAATAGCAATGTATGCAAAGCTGAAGTTCCAGAATTAAAGGATAAAGAATAATTAACATCAACATAACTCGCAATATTTTTCTCAAACTCTTCAACTTCTGGACCACATGCCCAACTTGTACCTCTCTTGATAACATTGGTTACAGCATCAACATCATCTTGGGTAGAGTGTATCTTAAAGAGAGGTATTTTCCATTTAGTATTTACATTTTTCATGTTCTTTTCAAAGTTATTTTCCAATTTTCTAACCACTTTAATTGGTGTTCCGAAGGCAATCACATTATCGGGAACGTCTTTATTTACAAAAGAATGAGCTCCAACAATTGAATTCTCACCAATTGTAACTCCTGGAAGAACAGTACAATGACTACCGATTCTTGCATTACT
>CEPX01078592.1_pt1 | contig 70040 bp, 78 predicted proteins | sample 361361 | NCBI WGS metagenome assembly CEPX01 (sample SAMEA2619974, study PRJEB7988) | marine metagenome | biome: marine biome (ENVO:00000447); feature: mesopelagic zone (ENVO:00000213) & marine oxygen minimum zone (ENVO:01000065); material: "saline water (ENVO:00002010), including plankton...
TTCTTTCACTTCGTTCCAGAAAAACATCTTTTATCCCTGACGTTAGTTGCAATTTAGTTTAAGTTTTTTCTTTTAGAAAAAGAAACAAAAGTGGAATTCCAGTGCTACGCATATTTACACTCCCTGCGGTTGAATTGATATAAACTTAAACTAAACTCTTCTGGATTTTTTCACTTCGTGAAAAATCGTTGCACTATCCCTCGGTCTCCGCTTCGCTCCCCCGCTCTAAAAAAATTAGTGTCTTTGGCAATATCTATAATTAACAATGCATTATTTTGGTTTTAATTCATAAATTTTGCCCATCATCATTTTTGCAATATCTCTATAAGTTTCACTATTGGTTTTCCAATTTGTATTTTGTGGGAGTTGATCTGGAATTGAATATTGTTTTTTTAAATCTTTAAAATCATATGGACTTCTAACAATAAATTTTATTCCTCTAAATCTATACATAAATATGTCTCCTAATGATTTTATATTTCGTTTTAAGGAAGGGGTTCTTAAAGAGAAAAGACTATTATCTGTATCTCCATGAACATAGATTGGAAGAATTTTAGGAGGAATTTTAGAATGGAATGCTAAATAACCTGCTGTAAATCCTGGTTTGAATTTTTTTCTTTTTGGATTTCTTAATCCTTCTGGAAATAAAACAATGGATTTTCCTTTATCTAAAGTTTCTTTTAAAATAAAATTTAATGGTTCGGCATTTCTATTTTTTTGATCAATTTCAATTCCACCTATTGGTCTTAAGAATTTTTTAATTTGTTCTCCGCCTAAATCATCCCTCATAACTACTCTCATAAAATTTTCATATAAAAAATCAAAACCTTCTTGTTCTTTCATAAATTTATAACAATTAAATGGTCCAAGTATAGTTTCTAATACTCCTGGATGATTCATAGTTACAACTACTGGTTCATCTTGTAATAAAACCTCTAAATTATCAGGATTTACAACTTTAATATTGATCCAAGAGTTAACTAAAGAAAGAATTCTATAAACTCTCTTCATTTGATCTTTCGGATATAATTCTGGAAGTTTATCTAAGTTCATTTTATTATTCTATTAAAAAAATAAAAAAGAATTTATTTTTTAACAAGATCCATACATACACCAGCAGCAACTGTTGTTGCAGCATCTCTTATAGCAAATCTTGCCATATTTGGAATTTCTGAAGATTTTTCAATTACTAATGGTTTTGTTGGTTTAACTTTTATTATTGCACTATCTCCTGTTTTAATAAAATCAGGATTTTCTTCTTTAACTTCCCCAGTTGCAGGATCTAATTTCTTTTGAATTTCTAAAAATTGACAAGCTACTTGAGCTGTGTGTATATGGAATACAGGAGTATATCCTTTAGTTATAACAGTTTGATGGAATAACACTATAATTTGTGCTGTAAATTCTGAAACAACTGTAGGTGGATTATCTATTGGACCTAAAACATCTCCTCTTGTTATATCTTTTTTACCAACACCTCTAACATTAAATCCGATGTTATCTCCAGGTTCAGCTTCTTGAACTTGTTCATGATGCATTTCTATTGTTTTAACTTCTCCTTCTGCACCTGTTCCTTCTCTTGCTGGTACAAAAATAACTTTTTGACCAATTTTCATAACACCAGTTTCTACTCTTCCTACTGGAACTACTCCAATACCTGTTATATTATAAACATCTTGTATTGGAAGTCTTAATGGTAAATCAGTAGGTTTTTCTGGTACTTTAAAAATATCTAATTGTTCTATTAATGTTGGTCCACTATACCATGAAGTTTTATCTGATTTCTTAACAACATTATCTCCTTCCCACGCACTTATTGGAATGAAAGGAGTTTCTTCTAATTTAAAACCAGCTGTTTTTAATAAAGTAGACATGTCTTCTTTAACTTTATTGAAAGCTGTTTCATCATAATTAATTGTGTCCATTTTATTTACTAGAACACCTAATTGTTTAACACCTAAAGTTTTACATAACCATACATGTTCTTTAGTTTGAGCCATGATTCCTTCTTTAGCTGCTACTACAATAAAACCAACATCAGCTTGAGAAGCTCCTGTAATCATATTTTTAATAAAATCTTTATGCCCTGGAGCATCAATAACAGTATATTCATATTTATCTGTTACAAATTTCTTATGAGTTAAATCTATTGTAACTCCTCTTTCTTGTTCTTCTCTTAAATTATCCATAACAAAAGCAAATTCAAAACCAGCTTTTCCAACTTCTTGAGCTTTATCTTTTAATTTTCTTAATTCTTGTTCTGATACAACTCCAGAATCAAACATTAATCTTCCTACAGTTGTTGATTTGCCATGGTCTACATGACCTACAAATACTACGTTAATATGTGGTTTTTCTTTTGCCATTTTTTAATTATAACCTCCTTATGAATGATATGAGTAAAATTTAATCAATTTATAAGCCTTTCGTTTTTTCTTGTGCTAAGAGATAACAACCTAATATTCCTATATTATCACCTAATTTTGTTAGAGTTATTTTAGGAATTTTGTTTATTGTATAGTTTTTAATTTGTTTTTCTGATGGAATGATGTGTTTAAATTGCTTTAAAGCTATAGAACCCATAACAACAATATCTAAATCTAAGATATTATTCATAATGGCTATACCATGAGCATTATAATTTTGAATTTTTTCTATTAAAGAGATAGCTTCTTGATCTTTATTTTCATATCTCTTAAATAATTCTTCTATTGAGATATTTTCTTTTAAGAATTTTTCAATTAAAAGGTTGATACCATAACCAGAACATAAAGAAACCCAACATCCATAATTATTACAACTACATTTGTTCATTAATTTTTTATCAGTTTCAATTACATTATGTCCAAATTCCCCTACATTTCCTTTAATTAATTCAGAGTTTAAAATAATTCCAACTCCTATTCCTGTGCTTATTGTTAATAGGTAAAAATTTTTATTATTTTTTCCATAGCCATATTTTAATTCTGCTCTTGCTGCTATGTTTAAATCATTATCAATGAATAAAGGTTCTTTAAATTTTAATTCTTTTTCAAAATCAATTTCTTTATTTATATGTAAAGGTGGAGCATTTAATAAAATATTATTTTTTACAATTCCAGGAAGAGCTATAGAAACAGATTTTATTTTATGTTTAATATTTAATTTTGAAGATTCTTCTCTTAAATATTTAGATAAAATTTTTATTTGAGATATTAATTCTTTAGGATGGGTTTTAACTTTTTTTAATAAAAGAATTTCTCCATCATGGATTAATGCAGCTCTTATATTTGTTCCACCAATATCATAACATTCTATCATGATTAAATTAAATATTTGTCACCTTGTTTAAGGCCTTTTCTTTCTCTTATTTGTTTTATTATTTTATCTTGTAATACTTCTGGAAGTTTTTCAAATATTTGATCAACAACAGAAAATGTTCCTCTTCCTGCGGTTGCAGATCTTAAAGTATTACTTAATCCAAACATTTCTGCTACTGGTAATTTAGCTTTAACAGTTAAATGTTCTCCTTGTTGTTGCATATCAATTAATTGTCCTCTTTTATTTTGAATTAATTTTGAGATTTCACCCATGAATTCATTAGGAGACTCAATTTGTAATATTTGTAATGGTTCAAACATTACAGGTTTGGCATCTGCGATTGCTAATCTTACTCCTTCTCTTATAGATGGTAAAATTTGAGCAGGTCCTCTATGAATGGCATCTTCATGTAATTTCATATCTGTTACATGAATAGCTAATTTTAAGCAAGGTTCTTTTGCTAATATTCCTCCATCGATTACTTGTTGGATACCATCCATAACCATTTCTATAACTTCTCCTATATGGATTATTCCTCTAGTGTTATCTACTAAAACATTTCCATTATATACTTGTTTAATTTTTTGAGCTTCTTTCATTGCCCAACCTAAGTTAACAAATTTATTATAGAAATCCATGTCTTTTTTCTTTATTCTAATATCAGGAATTTCTCCTGATTTAATTGATTGGTATACATCTTCTTGTAAAGGTTCAACCCAAAAATAGAATTTATTATGTTTGTTTGGACTTTTACCTTCAAATTCTTGAGATTTTTTTAATATTGTTTCTCTGTAAACTACTATTGGATTTCCACTGACTAAATTTAATCCTTTTTCTTTTCTAATTCTATCTTCTACAACTTCTAAATGTAATTCACCCATACCAGACATTAAGTTTTCTCCTGTTTCTTCATTAATTTGGATAAAGATACTTGGATCTTCTTTAGAAACTTGTTTTAAAACTTCAACTAATTTAGGAAGATCTGCTGGGTTTTTTGCATCAACTGATTTTGTTACAACAGGTTCAAAAATATGTTTCATAGCTTCAAATGGTTCAGTTGGTTCTGTTGTAACAGTTTCACCTGCAAAAACATTTTTCAATCCTACTAAACCAACAATGTTTCCAGCTGGAATATCATCTACTGTTACTCTTTGTGCTCCTTTATAGATTGAAATTTGTTGTAATCTTATATTTCTTTTAGCTAAATTCATGTATAAATCCATTCCTTGTTTTAATGTTCCAGAGAATAATCTTCCAGATGCTACTTCACCAGCATGTTTATCTATAACAATTTTAGTAACAACAAAAGAAACTGGGCCTTTAGGATCTGAGTTAACTAATGCTTGTCCTTCTAAAGATTCTAAATCACCATGCCAAATTTTTGGGATTCTATATTTTTGTGATTCTAATGGATTTGGTAGGTGTTCTACTACCATATTAAGAATAACTTTATGTAAAGGAGCAGTTGTACCTAATTTTTTATACTCTTCTTCTTTTTCATAAGCTTGTATAATATCTTTAAAATTTAAATTGTTTTTTTGCATATAGGGAAAAGATAAAGCCCAGTTGTGAAATGCTGATCCAAAAGCAACAGAACCATCTTCAACTTTTACTGTCCATTTTCCTTTAACATCTTCTGGAGAAATATCATAAATAAAATTATTAACTTCAGTTATAATTTTTATAAAACGCTCTTGCATTTTTTCAGGTGTTAATTTAACTTCTTTTATTAAACGATCCACTTTGTTTATGAATAAAACAGGTTTTACTCTTTCTCTTAGTGCTTGTCTTAATACTGTTTCAGTTTGTGGCATTATTCCTTCAACAGCATCTATTAAAACAATGGCTCCATCTACTGCCCTCATCGCTCTTGTAACTTCAGAACCAAAATCTACATGTCCTGGAGTGTCAATTAAATTAATTAAGAAACCATCATCATTAACTTCATGTACCATGGAAACATTGGCTGCATCTATTGTTATTCCTCTTTCTTGTTCATCTTCTTTAAAATCTAAAGCTAATTGTTTTCCTGCTAACTCTTCTGAAATCATTCCTGCACCTGCTAATAGATTATCTGAAAATGTTGTTTTTCCGTGATCAATGTGAGCACAAATAGCAATATTCCTTATTTTTTTAGGAGTTTGCATTATAGAAAGAATTTTTTCTGTTAATTTATCGGCCATTTTATAAGATTATTTTCTGTGGAGTGTTTATAAATATTTTGTTAACTTTAAAACCATAAGTTATATATAATAGTTAATTCATTAATTTATATTCTTAGTTTATATTAAGATATTTTCAATTTTCTTAAATTGAGAAAGATTAAAATCACTAAGGTTACCATTTTGATATAGTGTGATTATATCACTACTTTAGAGATGTTAAAAATCAAAAGGTTTATATATGATAAAATCAGTATATATAAGTAGAAAATGACAGAAGTTATATGTAAAAATTGTGGAGCAATATATTTAGGATCTAATATTCCTGAAGATATGGAATGTGTTTGTGAATCTAAAGATTTTGAAGTAAGAGATTCTGTTATGGATAATTCTCAAATAGAAGTTGAAGCTGAGGCTTAATTTACATTAAAACAACAATTTAAGTATAAAATATCCTACGAAACAACCAATAGTTAATGGTGGCATTGCTGGATAAAATTTTTTCTTTTTTGCTAAAAAGAACAATAAAGCTAAAGAGATAGTTATTGTTAAAGTTATGATTAAACTATAGTATCCAAATTCTTTCATTGCAATAGCTGTAAATAATAAAGGTAAGCCAATATCTCCTCCACCTAATAGACCAACTCCTTTTTTATATGGAACCATTAATCCTGCAAAGATTTTTGCTTCTGCTTGAAATTTTGCTAATTTAACCATGTGTTTAGTTTTCCATACTGCAATTACATCATAAATAGAAATTAAAATTAATAATATTGAAATTGATAAAATGCTAAAAGCTTGGAAAAATAAAGAAGCTAATGCTCCATAGATAAATACTTCTGTAAAATTATGAACTATAATATTTGGTTTAAACACTTTATAGATTGCTAATGCTATTCCTAAAAGAAATGCTAATAATGCTGGAATAAAAGCTGAAAATGAAATGTATAGTGTTAAAATAACAGCTATAAAAAACCAAATTTTCCAAACTAAAACTAATTTAAATTTAGATAATAAATAAATAAATAAAGATAATATTAAGATCATAATAAATATTGGGAGAAAAGAAGTTTCTTCATTTAATTTAGGACGTTCAACTCCATAAGGTAGTGTTTGATTAGCAACATATAATCCAATTAATTGTGCAATTACAAATAAAGAAATTAAAATTAAAATTATTTTGATGTTATGTTTCATTAATTAATATATTTTTATTTTATATTTAAGTATTTTTATAGAATTATTTTTTAATAACTTCAACAAAATGACATTTACCACAAAATAACCTTTCTTTGTGATTACCTAAAAAAATTCCTGGGCCACATTTAGGACAGGATTTCTCTCTAATTAATTTATCTCCATCTACTTTGTATTTTTTCCATACTTGGCTTGGTTTTTTATTGTTTGGTTTTTTCTTCTTTGCCATCTTCTATTTTTTTCTCTTCTTTAACTTCTGCTTTTGGTTGTTCTTTTTTTATTTCCTCTTTAGGATCTTCTTTTTTTACTTCTTCTTTTTGTTGTTCTTTTGGTGCTTCTTCTGTTTTTTCACCTTTTTTATTTTTTTTCTTATTTATAGTTTCTACTTTTTTTAAGTCCTCTTCATTTTGATAAACATGTGCAATGATTTCTGCTTTTCTAAATCCATATTCATTGTAAATATGTTTTAAAGTTATTAGTTCTTCTTTTGTTTTTAATAAAGTTGATAAAGCTGTTAGAACTTCTTTTTTTGAAGGTGTTGAAGAATCAAATGTTGCTGCAACATTAACTTTTTTCCTTGATAACAATGGTTTGTCTTCTTGCTTTAATAATTTTAACTCCATTTTTATCTTATTTTAATAGCATATTCTCCTTTAATATTAATCTCAACTTTTTTTGCAATTTCAGATTTATTTGCATCTAATATTATTACTCTTCCTTGAAAACTTGTAGCATATTGATTATGTTTAACAGCTGGACAATCTGGATCATTGATTGTACAAACTTTTCCTTCCACAAATGCTTTACATTTCTTACATACTTTTTTCATTTTGCTTTTGTTTTTTGTGTTTTTTGTTGTTTCTTTAATTCTTCTTCAATCCATTTTAAATTTCCTAACATATGTTGTCTCATTGTTACACCAATTTTAGGATTTGATGGATCTTTATAAGATATTTGAGTTACTCTTGCTCTACATTTATCTCCAACTCTTAAAGTTCTTTTTGTTTCTTTTCCTGTTAAAATATTGGATTTTGAAAAGCTTACAAAATCATCCATTGTTTGACTAATATGTACCATTGCATCTACTGCACCTATATTTACAAAAGCTCCAAAATCAGTTATTTCTGAAACATTTCCTAAAACAACTTCTTGTAATTCTGGTTTGTAAGTGAATAATTTAAATTTTGTTTGATAATATGCAGCACCATCTCCTGGAATGATTATGCCATCTCCAACAGTTACAATGGAGCTTACAGCGATAACAAAACCAAAATCTTTTGAGATGAATCCCTCAAATTGTTTATTCAATTGTGTTAATATTGATTCCTCTGTATCTTTATTAAACAGACTTGGAGGTAATCTTATGTAACTTTTTAATTCTACTTCATAAAACATATTAATCTCTTTAAAAATAGTGTATTTAAAGCTTTTTATTTTATTAATTGAGGGATAAATGGTTTTTTTGTCTTATTGTGATTATTTGAATATTTTCTTTTTTTAGTCTTTTTTTTAGTTCTTGATCTTGGGTTGCTACGATTAAATTATCTTCTTTTAATTCTAAGATTAAATCATCTACTGTTTTATCTTTATTTGTTTTTATTATGTTTAATTTTTTAATTAATTTTAAAGCTATGTTCTCTAATTTTTTATTCTTTAATTCATCTAATGTTTTATCGATAATATGTAGTGTATAATTGAATTCGCAGATCCTATTAATTTCTGAAAAAATATCTACTTTAAATTTTATAGATGTTAATAAAAAATCAGTATCTAAGATTATTTTATACATTTTATTATGTAAAAAAATCAATTTATAAAACTTTTTAAAGAATAATTCTTTATCTGTATAATGAAAAAACAGATTATAGATAAGTTAACAACATTAATTACTGCTGCTTTTGGATTAGTTGCTGCTTTAGCTTGGAATGATACTATAAAAACGATTTTTAGAGAAGTTTTTGGAACACAAGAAACTATAATGCCTATGTTAATTTATGCTGTTGTTGTTACTATTGTGGCTGTTCTTATAACGATCTATGTTGGTAAGATCTCTGAAAGAGTTAAATGAATTTAATTTCTTGATTCTTTTATAAGGTTAACTGAAATTTTATTAATATTCTTGACTTATTAAATTTCTTTATAAATGTTTTTTAATTTCAAAAATTAATCTATGGATACAAGCTCTAAATCAGCAGTATTTTAAGGTTTCAGTCATAGAAAGGTTTTTAAATAAGAGAAGATTTTATAGTATATTCTTTGGGGGATTTTAGTAAAAATCTGTTAAAATTTAGTCAGAAGAATTTAAAATTGAATCTAAAATGGATAGTAAATACGGTGCACAAGATATTAAAGTCATGAAAGGACTTCAAGCAGTAATTGCACGTCCTGCCATGTATATTGGAGATGTAGGTATTAGGGGTTTACATCATATTGCTCAAGAAGTTATTGATAATGCATTAGATGAAGCTTTAATGGGTTTTTGTACAAAAATTAAAGTTATATTACATAAAGATGGTTCTTTAACAATTGAAGATAATGGAAGAGGTATTCCAATAGATATTCATCCTGAAGAGAAAAAACCTGCTTTGGAATTAGTTATGACTACATTACATGCTGGTGGAAAATTCGATAATAAAACCTATAAAATAAGTGGTGGATTACATGGTGTTGGTGTTTCTGTTACAAATGCATTATCTCGATGGTTAGAAGTTAAAATTAAGAGAGATAATAATCTCTATCACCAAAGATATGAAAAAGGAATAAAAGTTAGTGAAATAAAAATTATTGGACAATCTCAAAATACTGGAACTTCAATAACATTTATGCCAGATGATGAAGTATTTGAAAATATTAATTTTGATTTTAATATTTTAAGTAAGAAATTAAAGGAATTGGCTTACTTAAATGCTGGTTTAAAGATAGAAACTAGTGATGAAGTAAATGATGTTAAAAAAGAATATTTTTATGAAGGTGGGATAAAAGCTTTTGTTCAAGATATTAATAAGAATAAAACTACTTTATTTAATAATCCAATTTATTTTCGTAAAGAAGGAGATACAAGTATAGAGATTGCTATGCAATATAATGATTCTTATCAAGGAAGTGTTTTTAGTTTTTGTAATAATATTAATACAATAGAAGGTGGAACCCATGAAGAAGGTTGGAGAACTTCTTTAACAAGAGTGATTAATGAATATATAAGAAAAAATAAATTAACAGATATTAGATTAACAGGGGATGATGTTCGAGAAGGATTAGTTGCGATTATATCAATAAAAGTTCCAGATCCTCAATTTGAGGGACAAACTAAAACAAAATTAGGAAATTCATATGTTAAAGGTTTTGTGAGTTCAATTGTTTATGAGAATTTAAGGAATTTTTTTGAGGAAAATCCAGCTATAGCTAAAACAATTTGTGGAAAAAGTATAACTTCAGCAAGAGCTAGAGAAGCAGCAAAAAAGGCAAGAGAATTAACAAGAAGAAAAGGTGCTTTATATTCTGGAAATCTACCAGGAAAATTAGTGGATTGTCAAGAAAAAGATCCTAGTAAATGTGAATTGTTTTTGGTTGAAGGAGATTCAGCTGCTGGAACAGGAATATCTGCAAGGGATAGAAAAGTACAAGCGATATTACCATTAAAAGGAAAAATATTAAATGTTGAAAAATCTAGAATCGATAAAGTTCTAAGGAATAATGAAATAACTACAATTATTACTGCTATTGGAACTGGAATAAATGAAGAATTTGATATTGAAAATTTAAGATATCATAAAATAATTATATTAACAGATGCAGATTCTGATGGAAATCATATTTCAACATTATTATTAACATTTTTTTATAGGCATATGAGAAAATTAATTGAGGAAGGTCATTTGTATATTGCTCAACCTCCTTTGTTTAAAGTTGTTAAAAATAAAAAAGTTGATTACATTAGAAATGAATCTCAGTTAAATAATTTTATGAATGATAATGAAGATAAAAAAGTTCTAATTCAAAGATTTAAAGGGCTTGGAGAAATGAGTAGTGAAGAATTAGAAGAAACTGTAATGACTAAAGAAAATAGAATATTAAAATTAGTTACAATAGAAGATGCTGTTGATGCTGATGAAATTTTCAGAATATTAATGGGTGATGAAGTAGAGCCTAGAAGAGAATTTATTACAAAATATGCTAAGGAAGTTAAGAATTTAGATATATAAAATGCCAGAAGAGATACAAAACAAATTAATTGAAGATGAGATGAAAGAAGCTTATGTAGATTATTCTATGTCTGTTATAGTTGGAAGAGCTTTGCCAGATGTTAAAGATGGTTTGAAACCAGTTCATAGGAGAATATTATATTCAATGTGGAAAGATAACTTAAAACATGATAAAGCATTTAAGAAAAGTGCTACAACTGTAGGAAGTGTAATAGGAACATATCATCCTCATGGTGATCAAGCTGTTTATGATTCTTTAGTTAGAATGGCACAAGATTTTTCTTTGAGATATCCATTAATCGATGGTCATGGTAATTTTGGATCAGTAGAAGGATATGGAGCAGCAGCTTATAGATATACAGAAGCGAAATTATCAAGATTAGCTGAAGAATTATTAGAAGATATTGATAAAAATACAGTTGATTTTATTCCTAATTTTGATGGTAGTGTTCAAGAACCAATTATATTACCTGGAAAGTTACCAAATTTATTAATTAATGGAAGTTCTGGAATAGCTGTAGGAATGGCAACAAATATTCCTTCACATAATATAAATGAAGTTATTGATGCTACAATTGCTACAATAGAGAATAAAGATATTGAGATAAATGAATTAATGAAGTATGTTAAAGGTCCTGATTTTCCAACTGCTGGATTAATCATTGGTAAAAATGGAATAATTCAAGCTTATAAAACTGGAAGAGGAAAAATTTTAGTTAGAGGAAAAACAGAAATTAAAGAGAATAAAATTATAATTGAAGAAATTCCTTACCAAGTTAATAAAACTTCTTTAATAGAAGATATTGTTAGTTTGGTTAAAGAGAGAAAAATAGATGGTATTGTAGATATCAAAGATGAAAGTGATAAACATGGAATATCAATTGTTGTTTTATTAAGGAAAAACGTTAATCCTGAAATAGTATTAAATCAATTGTATAAATATAGTCAATTACAAACTACTTTTGGAATTAATATGGTTGCATTGGTTAATAATGAACCTAGATTATTGAATTTAAAAGATATTATTTCTGAGCAGATAGGACATAGAAAAAATGTAATTGTAAGAAGAACAAAATATGATTTAGAAAAAGCAGAGAATAGATTACATATTTTAGAAGGATTAAATATCGCATTAAAAAGTATAGATGATGTTATTAAATTAATAAAAGAAAGTCAAGATGTTAATGTAGCTAAAAAAGGTTTAATGCAAAAATATGATTTAACAGAGATACAAAGTAGTGCTATTTTAGAGATGAGATTACAAAGATTAACAAACTTAGAACAAAATAAAATCAAAGATGAAATTAAAAGTTTAAATGAATTAATAAAAGAATTAAAAGATATTTTAAGTTCAGATGAAAGAATTTCTAAGATTATAAAAGATGAATTAATAGATTTAAAAAATAAATATCAAGATGAAAGAAGAACTAAAATATTAGATACTCAAGAGATAATTGAAAATGAAGATTTAATTGAAGAAGAAGATATTGTTGTAACTGTAACAAGATCGGGGTATATAAAACAAACTTCTTTAGATGAATATAGACAACAAAGAAGGGGTGGAAAAGGTATTAAGGGAACAGTAACTAAAGAAGATGATATTTTAGAAGATTTATTTGTAACTAGAAATCATAATTATTTATTGTTCTTTACAGATAAAGGAAAAATTCATTGGTTGAAAGCTTTTATGATCCCTCAATCTAGTAGGTATGCTAAAGGAAAAGCAATTGTTAATTTATTGAATTTAAAAAATGAAAAAGTAAATGCTATTTTACCTATTGAAAAATTTAGTGATAAAAATTATTTATTGTTTGTTACAAAAAAAGGATTGATTAAGAAAACAAATTTGAGATATTATAGTAAACCTAGAAGAGCTGGAATAAATGCTATTAATCTTAAAGATGATGATAGATTAATTCAAGTAAGATTAACTCCTGGATTTTTAGATTTTGTTGTTGGAACTAAAAAAGGATTGGCTGTTAAATTTAATGAAAAAGATATAAGAAGTAGCGGTAGAAGTAGTTCTGGTGTTAGAGGTATTAGATTAGGAAAAGATGATAAAGTTATTGGAATAGAAGTTGCATTAGATAGTGGTTGTTTGTTAACTGTTACTGAAAATGGTTATGGTAAAAGAACAAATACAAATGAATATAGATTAATTAAGAGAGGAGGAAAAGGGGTGAGGAATATTATATGTAGTGAAAGAAATGGTGATGTTATTGGAATTAAAACAATTAAAGATGATGATGAGATAATGTTAGTAAGTAAAAAAGGGATTATAATTAGAATTCCCTCTAAAGGTATTTCTAGAGTTGGTAGGAATACTCAAGGTGTTAGATTAATGAAATTAGATAAAGAAGATAAAGTTGTTAATATTACAAGAGTTATTATGAATAATGGTGTTGAAGAATAAAGTTAATTATATCCAAATTTTGCTCTCATGGCCAATTATCTTTCCCATAGTTGTTTCTTGAGCTAAATATTCATTAATTTGTGCTCCAAGAACTAAAGATTCAACAAATTCCTTCTTATAATGCATTAAAGGATTTTCTTTCTTTCCAGATAATCCATTAACATACGCACTTGCAAAATCTTCATGAATCTCTTCTGCATGTTGATATACTTCATCTCTTTCTCCCATTATTTTTTGGGAGTTTTTATACCAATCTTTTACTTCTGGCACATCATTCCATCCTTTACCATCAGACTCTCTGAAACTGTTCTTTTTTTCTTCGCTTTTTCTTATTTCATCATTAAGTGTAGAAATTCTAGAACCTAAACTCTCATAATCTTTTATTGCTCCTTGTAAAAAAGAAGTAGAACTATTAGGGGCTCTTCTAACTAAATTATCTATAAATCTTAAATTTTTTACTAATGTTTTAATCTTTAATGTTGATATCATTTTAATATTATGAAGAATCTACAGTTTATAAACCTTTTTATATGTTACTACTAAAGAATAATTATTTTATAATCTTACCATAACCAATTAATCTAAATCTAGAACCTACTAATCTTGAGATTGTAATCCTATTGTTTTTATCTGCACAAACAGGAACTTTAAGTTTTAAGTGAATCATATCTTTTTTTAAATCTGAAACTAAGCCAACAGTTGCAGATGAGTTAACATTTAACATTAATGTTTCACCTTTTTTAATTGGATCAACTTTTAATTCATCTTTAGTTCCAACAACTCTTTCTAATAAATTTGGTTGTAATTCAAATTCATACCATACTTTAGGAAGTTTATCTTTTAATCCAACTAAATTACCTATTAAAGAATCAGATTTTACTATGCTAGGATCTAAAGTTGTTAAAACTCCGATTGAACCTCCAGAAGAAATTTCTTTTACCTCTTTACTTCCTGTTTTAACTCCTATAATCTCAGTTGTTATTGGTTCCCAAATTTCTTTATTTTCTAATCTTAATCCAGGTTTAATCTCTATTTCATCTTTAACTTTTAATTTACCTTGTTTTAATGCTCCTCCTAAAACTCCACCAACTAATTTATCTATTTCTGTTCCTGGTTTGTTAACATCGAAACTTCTAGCTACTAACATTATAGGATTCTTTTTTTCATCTCTTTTAGGAGTTGGAAAATTTTTTTGAATAGTATTTGTTAAAACATCTAAATTTATATTTTGTTGAGCTGAAACTGGAATGATTGGAGCTTTTTCTGCAATTGTTCCTTTTATAAATTTTTTAATTTCCTCATGATTTTTTTGTGCTTGTCCTTTTGTTACTAAATCTATTTTATTTTGAACTAGGATAATTTTATTTATTCCAATGATATCTAAAGCCATTAAATGTTCTTTTGTTTGTGGTTGTGGACAATGTTCATTAGCAGCTATTAATAATAAAGCTGCATCCATTATTGCTGCACCACCTAACATAGTTGCCATTAATGTTTCATGTCCTGGAGCATCAATAAAACTAATTCTTCTTACAATTTTCGCTTTAGAATTTTTTGGGAGATTTCCTTTTGTTCTAAAAGGATAATCTTTATCTGTTGTTTCATAAATATCTGTATCTGCATATCCTAATCTTATTGTTATTCCTCTTTTAATTTCCTCACTATGTGTATCTGTTACTGTTCCAGAGAGAGCTTTAACTAAAGATGATTTACCATGATCTACATGGCCTACTAATCCAATGTTCAATTCTGGTTGTAAAACTTCTTGTTTTGTCTTAGGCATAGTTACTTAGAAAAAGATTGATTTTTAAACGTTTTTATTCTTGTAAAGGTCCTATTTTTAGATTTGTTTTCCTGTAAGAACTAGATTACTTCTTTTTTTAGTTATTTCAAAATCTTGTAGATTATTTACAACTAAATCATTTCCTGCTAATAAATATTCAACTTTAAAATCTTTTAAATCTATTTTATCTATTTTTTCAAATTCTAGAATTTCTTCTGGTGTTTTATCTGATAAATGTGGATCATTTATGTTGTATAATGCTACAAAACAAGGTCTACAAGTATCATCTTCTTTTTTTGCTGCAGGATCTCTTTTTTTCCTTCCAACAATTATGCTTTTAGCTTTGTACTTCACCAGAATCACCTTTTTCTTCTTTTTGAGCCTCAAAAATATCTTCTATTTTTTTGGTTCCATGTGTTGTGATCTTTAGGTTTATTTGTTTTATTGTGTTTGTTATTATATTACCCATAACTGTTTTTCTTGTTCTTAATCCTTTTCTTTTAATTTTCACTCCAGGTCCTTTTGAGAGTAAAATTTTTTTTCTTCCTGAAATATTTAAATCATGTCTCATTGGAAATCCAGATTTATCTGATCCGCCTGTTATTTCTAATTCATACCCATCTAAACCAAAAAGATTACCTTGTATTTTATCTTTAATTTTTTTATTTTCTAATGTTTCTGTATCAAATACTTTACTGTATGATTTTCCTGTTTTTGGATCGTTTATATTTAATTTAAATTCTGGCATTTTTATATTCCCCATAATGGATTTAATTTTCTTTTAATCTTAGCGATTTCTTTTAAAAGTTCAATTTCATCCCTATTTAAGTATTTTGCTAATTTTTTTAGTTCTACAAAGTCTTCTTGTGGAACATCGGAATATAGTGTTTCTCCTTCTTTAATTTGTCTTCCCACAATCAATCCTGGAAGAGAAATAGCAGCTTGATTTCCAGCTCCTAATTCATTTATGTTCTTTTTTTCATGTTGAATACTTTTAACTTTAGTTAAAGCTTTTCCATCTTCATTCATTAAGGGGGTGTTTGTAGTTAAAATTCCTGATTTGATCTCTGCTCCTATAATAGCAGGATTAGATTGTCTAAATACATATCCTTTTAATAATTCAATTTTACAGGGTTTTATTAAATTTTTTAATTCTTTAGATTCTAATTTCTTTTTTTCTTCTATTAACCATGCTTGAAAATCATCTATTATTTTATAGATAACTTTTTCTTGGATTATTTTAAGATCTCCTTTTACCTCACACTCAACATTAAATGCTAGAATGATTTTGTTTAATGGATCTTTTTCAGCTGTTGCATCAGAGATATCTTTCTTTGTTACTGGTCCTATAGAAGCTCTTTTTATTTTTATATCATGTTCTTTTAATAAAGATATTAAAGCTTCTAATGATCCTAAGGCATCTGCTTTTATTACAATTCCTTCTTTATCTGTTTCTATTATAACTTCTTCAATTTCTTTTTGAATTTGCTTTTTTATATTTGATAAATTTTTATTTACAACCATTAATGGCATTCCTGCTATTACATCTTTTAATTTAGGAGCAAATATTTTTACTCCAGATGCTGCATTAACACTTTTAACAGTAATTAATTTATTTTTTTCAATTTCAAATAATGATCTTATTTTAGTTACTATTGGTTCATTTATTGTTCCTACAACGATTTCATCATTTACTTTTAATGTTCCATCATAAACAATAACATCTATTGTTGTTCCTAATTTTTTATCTTCTTTAACTTCTAAAACAGTTGCTTTTCCTGGACCTTTAACATGAATCTTTAATGTGGATTCTAAATATCTTTGAGCTAATCCTGTTAAAATCATTAATAATTCAGACAATCCTTCATTTGTTTTAGCAGAACAAGGAACTATTGCAATTTGTTTGGTATAATCATCTACTCTATCAAATCTTTCTGTTTTAATATCATGTTCATATAATTTACCTAAAAGTTCATAAAGTAAATTATCTATTTTTTGTTTTACATTTTCTGATTGTGAATCAATATTTTGGATAATGTTATCGCTTTGTTTTCTCCATCCTGGAATTAAATCGATTTTGTTTAATGCAATTATAAAAGGAGTTTTGTAAGATTTTAAAATATCTAAAGCTTCAATTGTTTGAGGTTTTAATCCTTCATTTATATCGATAACTAAGATAGCAATATCTGCTAAATTTCCACCACGCTTTCTTAAGTTTGTAAATGCCGCATGTCCAGGAGTATCTATAAATAACAAACCTGGAATAGTTAATTTTATTTTTAGTTCTTCTAAAAGATTACCACAAACATTTTTTATTGTTGTTAAAGGAACAGTATAAGATTTTATTGATTGAGTTATTCCTCCAGATTCTCCTTTTGTAATGGAGATCTCTCTAATCCTTTCTAGAATACTTGATTTACCATGATCAACATGGCCTACTAATACAACAATTGGCTGTCTAATCATAGTAACAAAATATAAGGAATAGTCTTTTAAAGATTTTGAAAAGAAAAAAGGAGGCTTTTGGCCTCCTAAAAATAAGTTAACTAAAAAAAGGATTATCTCCTTTTCTTAGCTTTCTTACTTGTTTTTCTTTTTGTACTCTTTTTTGATGTTTTTGCAACTTTTCTTTTAGTTGCTTTCTTTGCTTTTTTCTTTGCCATGTTTCCTCCAAAGTTTATAGATCTATCTCTAAGAATTTGAGTGTTTACAAACTCCCAGAAAAAGATCTTAGTTTCAATAGGGAGAATAAAAACAATGTTTTATTCACATTGAAACTATCGCAATACTTTGAAATATTGCTTTATAAATACTCTCAAAATATGAGGTATTTACTTGTTAATTAAGCTGTTTCTTTGGTATTTAAATGTTTCGTTTTTTAATGGTTATTTTTTAAAATTAATTAATAAATAGTGGCGTATATTCTTTACACAATAAAAATCTTTATATACAATGCATATCGGATAGTAACAGGTATATACTATATAAAAGTGATAAAATGGCTTTAGAGTCTCTATTAGAAATTGCAAGTTATCAAGGATTTTTATCGGCAGTAATATTTCTAATAGCCATATTAATGTGGTTTTTATGGAAAGATAAAGTAAAAAAACAAACTAAAAATCATAAAGTTATAACATTTACATTATTAATTGGGTTATTCTTCATATTTAGATCATTAAGTTTTTTCTCAAAATTAGAGAGTTATATAGGATTAACTCAAAGTGGATTATTATTGTTATTATTGATCTTATTATTATTAAATTCATTTACATTGTTTATTAAAGGTAGAACAGAAAGATTAGAAAAGTTAAAAGAGTTAATGGATACTAAAAAAGAAAATCCTTTCAAGAAAGAAGTTAATAGATTATTAGTAATGCCTGAAATAAGAAAATTAGAAAGTGAAAGGGGAAGATTAGAAAAAGAAACTAAGAATTTAAACTTATTGAGAAAAGATGTATCTGAAGAAGAAAAAGTTGTAAAAATAAGAGAAGCTAAATTAAGAGAAGAAAGATTAGCATTGAACAATAAAGAAAAAGAATTAAGAGTTAGAGACTCAAAATTAAATGATAGAGAAGATAAAACAACAGAAACTGAAGTTGATTTAAAGAAGGAACTAAAATCATTAGAAAAAGATAGAAATAGTGTTAATCCAAAATTAAATGAATTAAAACAAAGAGAAAAAGAGGTTCTTGAATTAGAGGATAAACATGAAGATCAAATTCAAAAATTTAATGTGTTTAAGAGAGATACTATAAGAAAGGAAAATGATTTAGATAAAAAAGATAAAAATTTAAGATTAGAACTTAATAAATTAAACTCTCTTAAAGAAAGATTGCATAAAGACAAACAAGATATTAAACAAGAAGATAAAAGATTAATTAAATTAAGAAATAGGTTAATGAATGAACAAGATAGATTCTATGAAGAAAAAGAAGATTTGGTTATAGATAAAGATAAATTAAATGTTTATAGATTAAAATTAAAAGAAAGAGAAACTGAAATTGTTAAGAAAAATTCAGGATTAAATAAAAAAAGTTCAGGATTAGATCGAGAAAGAGCTAATTTAGAATTGGTAAAGAGAGAATTAACAAAAAGAGAAGAAAAGATAAAAAAAGAAAATAGTGTTTTAGACTTATTAAAACAAGAAGCTAAGAAAAATGCTGAAAAATATATTGATGTGAATAAAAAACAAAATAGATTGAATAATGATCTCTATAAATTGGAAAATTTAAGAAATAAAACAGAGAAAGAAAGAGATAAATTGGATCAAGAACAAAGTGATTTCAAACAAAAAAGAAAAGAAATGTATGATAAGATGGATCAATTAGAGGATGAAAAAGATAAATTAGAGGATGAAAAAGATCAATTAAAAAAACAAAAAAAGGAATGGGTACAAAATGTCAAATGAAATTTTATTGGGATTGAATATAGTATCTTTTGTTATAATAATAATTAATATGGTACTTATAGCAAGAATAAGAAAGTTTGAAAATGAACATTTGAAGGTTGTTTTTAATTTATTATTAGTTGGATTGTTTTTTATTACATTAACAGTTATTTTTGATAATTTAGTTGTGATAAGTAAGTTTACAGATATTTTAAGTATAATACCTTTTGATATTTTTAATGTAGCACTTGGATTAGCAATAATCCCAATAAGTGCTTTGTTATTTATTGTTTCTTTATTGTATATAAAAGAAATAGAGTAATAGTAATATATTTATAGTAGAAAAGTTTTATTTCTGATATGCTTAAGATATTAAGCTTTGTAAAAAAGAGTGTGAAACATGTAAATTCTATTGATAGAATTAATCTTTCTAAAAATTTTTATTGGATTGATCTAAGTAATCCAAGTAAACAAGAATTGGATAAGTTATCTTCAAAATTAAAAATATTTCCACATGATCTTAAATGTTCTTTAGATAAAAGAGAAAAACCTAGAATCTCTAACAATAAAGATTATAGTTTAATAATTTTTAGAGCTCCTTTACCTGGAAAAGATAAAATAACTTCCACTTCTCCAGTAGGAGTATTCGTTTCTAAGAGATTTGTGATAACAGTTCATAAAGGGGAAGTTAAAAGTATTAAAGAATTGATGAAAAATCATGAACCTTTTAAAAATTTAGATTCATTTGTTTATGATATATTATCCAGTATAACAAGAGAATATTTTATTTATTTGGAAAAAGTTGAAGAGCAATTAGATAAAATAGAAACAAAATCACTTCATGCAGAAAGTCACATTAAAAATATATTCGATGTTAAAAAAACAATTATTTATTTTAGAAAAGCATTATATGCAAATAGAGAAGTAACTGATTTCATGGCTAAAGAGTATATTCCTATTTTAAAAGATAAAGTTTTATTTAATATGTTACAGATTGAAAAATCTCAATTAGTAGATAGTGAAGAGTTGATAAGGGAAAGATTAACTACTATTTTAGAAATTCATCTTACATCAGTATCAAATAAATTAAATGAGGTTATGAAAAGTTTTACAGTTATTGCTTCGGTTTTATTATTACCTATGGTAATTTCTGGGATTTATGGAATGAATTTTAGAATTATACCTTTATCACAACATCTACATGGTTTTTGGTTGATCATTGGTGTTATGATCTTCGGTATGTTGCTTATGTTGTTGTTCTTTAGACTTAAAAAATGGATATGATTTTTTGATTCTATCTCTGAAATGATGTGCTATTATTAATAAGATTGCAATGATTAATATTGTAATTACAAGTGGATTTGCTTTTAAATCTTTAAATTTAACTGTTCTTCCAGTTATTCCTAAATTTGTTTCTGGTTTTGTTTCTGTTATTTCTATAGTTTTTTCTTCTATTTGTTGAGTGTAAGAAGCATTGATGTAATCAAATTTTATTTCATCATTAACATTTATGTTAAATATTTTAGAAGTATTCTGTAGGTTATTAATTGTTATATTATACCATCCTTCATCATACTGATTATGATGTACTAATCCATATCCGGGAGAAATACAAAATATTGAAGGATCACATAAATAAATGTCTGTGTTTCCTCCTCCTTTTAGATAAAAATTTATTATATCTCCATTATTTAATGAATCACTAAATGTAACATTAAATACTTTGTTATTTTTTACTTTTTGATTTTCTCCATCATTAAAAATTTGTACTTTATTTGTTACATCTTCAGAATTATATAATGCTTTAGTTATTGTATATCCTAGTTCATTATAAGTATACCATGTATTAAGAGTTTCAGTTGCTAATAATGTTACTTGAGAGTTTGTTAAGTTTATGATATTATTATCAAAAGTATAATCTTCAGAATTACTAAAAGTCCAGTCGTAAGAAGAAGGTTGGTAGATTACATATCCAGTATATTTGGGTTTTACAATAAAGAATATAGAAATAGATATGAAAACAATTAATAACATGAATAATTCTTTTTTTATACTTAACTCTATGTTATTCTTCTTTTTCCTCTTTTTTTTCACATAAATTAATTAGCTTATTTAATATATAAGTATTTATTTAACAGATTTTATTATATATATTACTATTATAAAAGTAAAACAAGATTTAATAAATAAATTATTTATAATAATGTTATGAGTAAGAGGCATGTAGTATTTGAAGTTATGTTTTTCATTGGTTTAGTTTTGTTAATTATACCTTTTTTCATTGATAGTTTATTTCCTTGGGTGGTTATAATTGGTTTGATATTTATGGTGTTATCTGCTGCAAGAGAAAGAATACATTTGTTAAAACATAAATGATAATTAAATTAAAAGATTATAAAATATATAAAAATCTTATTTTAAAATTTATTGGATTAAGATTTTCTAAAAAGTCTAAAAGAGTATTAATTTTAGATTTGTTTAATGAATCTAGATTAAATTCAGTTATTGATACGATATTTGTTTTTTATCCAATTTATGTTTTATGGTTAGATAATAAGAAAAAAGTAGTAGATATTAGATATGTAATTCCTTTTTTACCTTTTGTAATGCCTAAGAAAAAAGCTAGATATGTTGTTGAGTTTTCTTACAAGCCTAAGATTAAAGAATGTGATGTTTTAAAGTTCTAAAAGGGCTATCTTTAAAAATAGGATATATTTCTAAGTAATATGGAATTTTTTAGTATTGGAGGGTATAATGAAGTTGGTAAGAACATGTGTGCTATTAAATCAGGAGATGAGATAGTAATTCTCGATATGGGTTTTTTTCTTCCTGCTATTGTAAATTTTGAAGAAGGTGGGGGAGAAAGGAGAAATTTAACAACACAAGGAATGATTAAATTAGGTGCTATCCCTGATGATAAACCATTAGATAAAGTAAGAGATAAAGTAAAAGCTATTGTTTTAGGACATTGTCATTTAGATCATTTAGGAGCAGTTCCTTTTTTAGCTCAACATTATAAAGCTCCTATTTTAGGTTCTCCTTATACTTTAGAAGTTTTAAGATCAACAATACAAGATGAAAGAATAAATTTAAAGAATGAATTAATAAAATTAAATCCAAATTCTACTTATAGAGTATCTAAGAATATTGAAATTGAACCAATACATGTTACACATTCTACATTACAAACTAGTTTAATTGCAATACATACAAAAGAAGGAACAGTATTGTATGCTAATGATTTTAAATTTGACAACTCTCCAGTTGTTGGAAAAAAACCTAATTATGCTAGATTAAAACAGTTGGGAAAGGAAGGAAATGTTAAAGCGTTAATTGTTGAATCTTTATATGCTCATCAAGAAGGAAAAACTCCTAGTGAAAAGGTTGCTAAGGAAATGTTAAAAGATATTTTATTGGGAACTGAAAATTCTGGAAATGCAATTTTAACTACTACATTTGCTTCTCATATTGCTAGAATAAAATCTTTAATTGAATTTGGTCAAAGATTAAATAGGAAGATATTAATTTTTGGTAGAAGTATGAATAAATATATTAAAGCTGCTGAACATTTGAAATTAGTTAATTTTTCTCAACAAGCTAAAATTTTTGGGTATGGTGCTCAAGTTAGGAAAAAATTAAGTGATATTAGTAAACAAAAAAGAGATGATTATTTGATTATATGTACAGGGGGACAAGGAGAACCTGGATCTATATTAGATAGAATGATTAAAGATCAATTACATTTTGAATTTAGGAAAGAAGATCATGTTATTTTTTCAAATAGAACAATTCCTGTTAAAATTAATATTGAAAATAGAGAAAAATTAGAAAAAGCTTTACATAAGAAAAAAGTTAGAGTGTTTAAGGATTGTCATTCTTCTGGACATGCTTATAGAGAAGATTTAAGAGATTTGATTAATATGGTTAAACCTCAAAATATTATTCCTGCTCATGGTCCTAGTGAAATGTTGAATAATTTAGGTGATTTAGCTACTGAAATGGATTATTCTAAAAAAGAAATTAAAATTTGTGCTGATGGGAAAAAGATTGAGTTTTAGAAGATAATTTCTTTTTTAGAATGTTTCTCAATCTCTCTATGACTTTTCTTTATCTCTTCTATAGTCCTTGATCTTTGCAACTCCGGATATTGTTTAATAGCTTCAATTGATTTTTTTAATAAATTTTTATAAGATTCTGTTTCTTTTTCTTTAATCTCTAATTCCTTTTCTTTTTTGATTACAGATTTTATTTTATTGAATAATCTATCTCCCAATTTGTTTATATCATCTTTTGATTTAACTTTATCATAATAGTATATCTTCCACTCTTCTAGTGATTTTGGTTGACATTCCCTAACACTCTTGGAAGTAGCCCCCACATTTCTTTTAAAATTCAATTGGAAGCGATTCATCACATTATTGATGATCCATTCCTTAGCCATAAGAATTTAAAGAATAGTAGATTATATAAATCTGATGTCCCACTATAGCTCATTAATTGATTAATAAAATGTTCAAAATATCCCCCTCATCAATAAACTTAATGTTAGATTGTTCTAGATGTTTCTATTTACAATTAGTAAAAAAAATAAAAAGACCAGATTCAATATTTCCTTCTCTACCTTCTGGAATGGATAAAATCTTAAAAGAACACTTTGACAAATTCATGGAAAAAAATGAATTACCCCCAGAACTAAAGGAACAAAAAGAAGTTAACAATTTAAAATTATTCAATAATAAAGAACTACTAAAAGAATGGAGAAGCAATCAAAAAGGAATACAATATTTAGATAAAAAATCTAATATCTTATTAAGAGGAGCAGTTGATAATATCTTAGTTAAAGGTAAAAAATTAATAGTTTTAGATTACAAAACAAGAGGATATCCATTAAAAGAAGATACTCATGAACATTATCAAACTCAAATGGATATATACAATTTCTTATTAAGAAAAAATAATTATGAAACAGAAGATTATACTTATTTATTATTTTATTATCCAAATAAAGTAACAGAAACAGGAGAAGTAATATTTGATACTAAATTAATAAAAATGAAAACTAGTGCTGAAAAAGGAGAAAAAGTGTTTAAGGAAGCTATAAAACTCTTAAATGGAAATTGTCCTAAAGAAAGTTGTGTGTGGTGTGAGAGAAAATAGTAATCTATAAATACTTCTCTCACTTAGATATATAAAATGAGTTCAAAAATGCATTGGGTACAAAAATTAGCTTTGAAAAATACTTTAAAACATCTTAAAGAAGGAAAAGAAATATCTAAAGAATCTATGATGTTTATTCTTGAGGCTGCTCTTCAGAAAGACTTTGAGTATATTGAGGGATAAAATGGAAGATATATTAAGTAAAGCATTAAGTGGAGAACTTGAAAGAGAATCTGAAAAAAGGGAAATTGAGAGAATTAGAAAATATGATCAATACAAGAATAGTATGAAGTATAAAATTAGTGAGATGGAATATGAATTGAATCAACTCCGTAAGGAAATTGAATCTAAGAATATGATGGATAAAAGAAATAAAAGAGTAGAAAAAGCATTAAATAAATTCTCTAATACATGAACAATTCACACTATCACTTAAAACTCTACTACAGGTACTTCTTCAACACCTTCTTCAATTTCAAAGAATTCTTTATCTTCTGTATATCCTAAATTAGCTGCTACCCATTTACTTGGAATTCTTTTTATTTTAATATTGAATTTCTTTACAGCTTCATTATATCTTTTTCTTTCAACAGATATTCTATTTTCTGTTCCTTCTAATTGAGATTGTAAAGCTAAAAAGTTCTCAGTTGCTTTTAAGTTTGGATATGCTTCTACAACTATATTTAATCCACTTAAAACAGAACCCATTCTACTATCAATTTGATTTAATTGACTAGGATTTAAATTACCTTTAGCTACATCTTGTTTAATTTGATTAGCTTGTGTTCTTAATCTTGCTATATCAGCTTGAGTATTTGCTTCAAAATCTCTTGCTCCTGTTACAGTATTAATCAAATTAGGAATTAAATCGGCTCTTCTTTGGTATTGGTTTTCAACTTGAGCCCATTTTTCAGATACAGTTTCATCTAAAGTGATTAAGCTATTATAAATCCCAACATACCAAAAAATTAAAATTAAAATAGCTAATATTACTCCTATTGTAATTTTAGTGTTTTTCTTCATCATATTTTTTTTATTTCTTAGTTTTTAAATGTACTTATACATCCATTTTATCTAAAGTTTTTCCTAATTCTGAAAGTAGAGTTATTAAATCTTTAATTGATTTTTCTTCATCTGTTAAATTTTCTAAGTTTTTTAACACACTTAAATCTACTTTATATTCTTTAGATATTAAATCAAGTCTTTCATCTAAAGATTCAGGAATATCTATATCTTTTAAGAATAACAACCCATTTAATATTGGAAGTAAAGTAGGAATTGCTTTTCCTATAATTAATTTAAATTGTTTTTTAGATTCAACTTCTAAATAACCTTGTCTTAGATTTATTAATTTAGATCTAAATTCAAATTCTAATTCTCTTCTTATGAATCTTTTTTCAAATTCTAAATTTTTTAAAATTCCTCCTCCAAATAAAATCTTATGATCTAGTTTAATATTTAGAAATTCTAATGGAAAAACATCTAATCCATCTGTTAACTCTTCTTTTGTTAATAATAATGGATATTTCTTTGTTTTTTTATGATAATTAATTATTTCTTGTTTAATTTCATTTAAAATATTAGCATTTAATTTTTCTAGGATTATTAAATGATTTTTTTCTTTCTTACCATACTCTAATACAGTTAGTAAATTCTCTTTTAATATTTTTTTTAAATTTTCGATTGTATCTTCCATTTTTACTCCTTTATGTTTATGTTAAAGCTTTTAAAAGTTTCCTCCAAAGCCTCCGCCTCCAGCGCCTCCTCCTCCGAAACCTCCGAAGCCACTTGATCCAAAGCCTCCAGTACCTCCATTCCATCCTCCTCCAGGTAGGATTAAAGGAAAGAATAAAAATCCACGTCTTCTTCCTTTTTTTCCAAATAAACCTCCTATCATGGAAGTAACGATAAATATCAAATAAAAATATGTTAATGGATTTATACCTTTACTTCTTCTAGGTGTATAAATTGATTGATATCTAGATAATATTTCTCCTTCTCCTACAAGTACATCTTGAATTACTACAAGAGATTCATAAATACCTTTTCCAAACTCATCTTGTTTGAAATTTGGTTCTAAAACGCTTGTTCCTATTAATACTTTAGAGCTATCTGGAATTAATCCTTCTAAGCCATAACCGACTTCTACTCTATATGCTCTTTCATCTATTGCTACTAATATTAATAATCCATTATCTGTGTCTTTTTTCCCTATTCCAGCTTGTTCAAATAATTCTAAAGCATATTGTTCTTTTGTTAATCCTTCTAATGATTTAACAGTTACTACTGCTATTTCTGCTGTTGTTTCTTGTTCTATTTGTTTAGCTATTTCAATGATTTTTTGCTCATATTCTATAGAGATTAAGTCTGCATTGTCTGTTACAAAATCAGTTAATTTTGGGTACTCTACTGCTGATACTAAGGATATTAACAATAAGGATACTATTAAGATAGTAAATTTTACTTTCATGTTATTTTTTAGAAAAGAATAGATTATAAAGATATCTTTCAGAATTATCTTCTTCTTTGATGCATTCTTGGTTTTCTTCCTCTGTGCATCATAGGTCTTCTTCTAGATTCTTCTTTCATAAACTTAATATCTTCTAGAGCTATCATATTCATTTTTTGAATCTTAAAATTAGGGTATTCTCTAAGTAAATTTGAAAAATTTGAGTGATCTCCTGTAGTTAAAATATTTATTACAATTCCTTCTTTTCCAACTCTTGCTGTTCTTCCTATTCTATGAACATAATCTTTTGGATTTGCAGGAATGTCATAATTATAAATATGAGAAACATTCTCTATATGTAATCCTCTAGCTGCAACATCAGTACAAACTAAGACATCTGTTTTAGCACCATTAAATAATCCTAGAGTTCTATTTCTTTTATTTTGAGATAATCCTCCATGAATAGCAATTGCATTTATTTTATTAGCGCTTAAATTTTTAACAACTAAGTCTGTCATTCTTCTTGTATTACAGAAAACCATAACTAATTTTGATCTTTCATGTTTCAATAAATTAACTAATAAAGACATTTTTTTCCCGTTATCTATATTGTAATAAATTTGTTTTAATTTTGCTGGATCTACCATAGCTGTTGCAGTTACTTTTATTGGATTTTTCATGTAATTATGAGCTAATTTTTTTATTTGTGGGGAAATTGTAGCAGAGAAGAATAAAGATTGTCTGTCTCTTTGACATTGTTTTATTATTTTTTCAATATCTTCTTTAAATCCCATGTCAAACATTCTATCACATTCATCTAATACAAGAATTTTAATTTTTGATAGATTGATTGTTCTTCTTTGTAAATGATCTAATAATCTTCCAGGAGTTCCTACAATACCATCAGCTTTAGGAATATCCTTAATTTGTTTATTAATATCAACACCACCATATACTGAAATAATGTTTAATCTTTTATGTTTTGATAATTGTCTTAAAGAATCTCTAACTTGATCAGCTAATTCTCTTGTTGGAGTTATTACTAAAGATTGCATTCCTTTTCCAAGATTAGTGGATTCTACAATTCCAGAACCAAAAGCTAATGTTTTTCCTGATCCTGTTGCAGATTCTCCAATAACATCTTTTCCTTCAATTATTAAAGGGATAGATCTTTCTTGAATTAATGTAGGTTCTTTAATTCCTAATGACTTGATGTCATCAAGTATACCTTTACTTAGTTTAAAATCTTCAAATTTCATTTTTAATATAAGCGATTATTAAGAAAAAGTGAAATGTGTTTACAAGTACTCTCTCATTATTTATCTGCTCTATAGTCTATCTTATTTTAGTGGTTTATAAGGCTTTGGATATTGCTTAAAAGGTTATTTAGTATTCGATCAAATATAATATCAAAACACTATAATTCTTATAAATTCTTTAGAATATTTCTTAATTATGAAATTCGCTCATCTAGCAGACTGCCATATTGGAGGATGGAGAGAACCAGAATTAAAACAATTAGGAATAGAACATTTTAGAGAAACTATTAATATTTGTATAAAAGAAAATGTTGGTTTTATCTTAATAGCTGGAGATTTGTTTAATACTTCATTACCAAATATAGATTTAATAAAAGAAGTTGCTGATGTTTTAAGAAGAGCTAGAGATCAAAATATTTCTATATATATAATTCCTGGAAGTCATGATTTTTCTGTTTCTGGAAAAACAATGTTAGATGTTTTAGAAAAAGCTGGATTGGTTGAAAATGTTATGAAATTAAAAGATAATAATTTAGATTTTACAACTGATAAAACAAATGTAAAAATAACTGGTATGTATGGAAAGATGGGTGGTTTAGAAAAACAAGATTATTTAATGTTGAATAAAGATTCTTTAGAAAAAGAACAAGGATATAAGATATTCATGTTTCATGCTTTGTTAAGTGAATTAAAACCTAAAGATTTAGAAAAAGTAGATTCTTACTCTTTATCATTATTACCAAAAAATTTTAATTATTATGCTGGAGGACATCCTCATTTTATTTACAATGAAAATCATAATGGTTATGGAAGAGTTGTATATCCTGGGCCATTATTTCCTAATAACTTTAAAGAATTGGAAGAGTTAAAACAAGGTGGATTTTTTATTGTTGATACAAATAAAAATGGATCTAAATATATTGATATTAAAATTAAAGATGTTGTTTCAGTAAAAATAAATGCAAATGATAAAACTATAATTGAAATTGAAAATGAAATTATAGAAAATATAAAAGATTGTGATGATAAGATACTAACAATAAGAATTGAAGGAGTGTTAAAATCAGGAAAACTAAGTGATATAAGATTTAGAGAGATAACTTCAAAATCAAAAGCTTATTGTATATTAAAAAATACAAATAAATTGGAGTCTCAAGAATTTAATGAAATAAAAATTGATTATGGTTCTATAGAAGAAATTGAAAATAAGATATTAGATAAAAATATAGAGGAAGTAAAATTAAAAGATCTTTCTAAACAAGAAATTTTAGATTTAAGTAATAAATTAATGATTTTATTTAGTAAAGAAAAAGAAGAGGGAGAAACTAAAATAGATTTTGAAAATAGAATAATAAAAGATACTCTTAATTTATTTAATTTAGAAAATGTTAATTAAAAAAATTGAATTGGAGAATATAAGAAGTTATGTAAAACAAGAAATAGAATTTCCAGAAGATTCTACATTATTATCTGGTGATATTGGTAGTGGGAAAACTTCTGTGTTGTTATCAATTGACTTTGCTTTGTTTGGTTTAAGAAGGGGGAATTTAAGTGGTGCTTCATTGTTAAGAAATGGTGCGAATAGTGGAAAAGTTAAGTTACATTTTACAATAGATGATAAAGATATAGTTATTGAAAGAAGATTAAAAAGGGGAGTTTCTGTTACACAAGATTCTGGTTATATTATCATTAATAATGAAAAAAGAGAGGCAACTGCATTAGAATTGAAACAATTTATTTTAGATTTATTGCAATATCCTCAAGATATGTTAACAAGAAGTAAGGATTTAATTTATAAATATACTGTTTATACTCCACAAGATGAGATGAAATATATTTTATTGAGTGATAATAATACAAGGTTAGAAACATTAAGAAAAGTTTTTGGTGTTGATAAATATAAATTAATTAAAGATAATGTAAAAATTTTTATAGGAAATTTAAAAGAAAGTAAAAAAGAAATTTTAGGTTATATCTCAGATCTAAATGAAAAAATAATAGAAAGGGATAATTTAAATGTTAAAATAAAAAGTTTTGATGATGAGATTAAAAAAATTGATCCTTTAATTCAAGATATATTAAAAAAAATTGAAGAAAAAAATAATGAAATAAAAAATATAGAAGATGAAATTAAAAAATTAAATGAAGTTAAACTAGAAATAAAATTAAATGAACAGAATTTAAAAAATAATTTAGAAAAAATTGAAGATAATAAAGAAAGAACTAAAAGATTAGAAGAGGATATTGAGGGAGTAAATAAAGATATTAAAGTTGATTTAAATATTAAAGAGATAGATGATAAAATAAAAACATTAAGAGAAAGTATTAATGAGAAAGAAGATAAATTTAGTGCAAATAATAGTAAGATTAATAGTATAAAGATAAGACAAGAAACTTCTAATAAATTAATCGAGGATATAAGTGATTTAAATGTTTGTCCAGTATGTAAACAAAATGTTAATGAAGATTATAAAAATAATATTTTAGAAAGAGAAGATCAATCAGTTAAAGAATTAAAAAGTAAAAAAGAGGAATTAGAAAAAGAATATGAAAATTTAAGATTATTATTAGAAAAAGAAAAGAATGAATTAGAAGAACAAAAAAAATTAGAAAGAGAATTTGAAATAAATAAGATAAAATTAGATAATGTAACAAATAAATTAGAAGAAACTGAAAAGTTAAAAGAAGAACAAATAAGATTAAAAAATAATATTGGAGAAATTAATGTTAGGAATGGTTTTTTGTATAAAGATTTAAACAAATTTGAAGACATAGATGAAGATTATACTAAAAAAAGAAAAGACTTTGATAGATTAAAAGAAGAACAAAAAATGTTTGAAGTTAATAAATCTAATTTAGAGGTTGAAAAAAATAGTATAAATAAAAATTTAGAAAATTTAAATTTAGAAATTAAAAAGAAAGAACAAAAAAGATTAAGATTAGAAGAAATCTCAAATTTGCAAGATTTTCTAGAAAAATATTTTATTGATTCTTTAGATACTATAGAGAATAATGTGATGTTAAAAATTTATACTGATTTTAATGCTTTATTTGAAAAATGGTTTAATATTTTAGTAGATGATGAAGATATTAAAGTTAGATTGATGGAAGATTTTAGTCCAATGATAGAACAAAATAATCACGATATTGATTATGTTTTTTTAAGTGGTGGAGAGAAAACAGCAGCAGCTTTAGCTTATAGATTAGCTTTAAATCATGTAATTAATAATTTAATAACTACAATAAAAACTAATGATTTAATTATATTAGATGAGCCAACAGATGGTTTTTCAGATGAACAATTAGATAGAATAAGATTAGTGTTAAATGAATTAAAAGTTAAACAAGTAATTATAGTTAGTCATGAACCAAAAATAGAAAGTTTTGTGGATAATGTGATAAGATTTAAAAAAGAAAATCACATTAGTTATGTTATATGAAAGTTGTTAAATTTAATAAAATAAGAGAAAGAGAAATTATAAATCAAATTAAAAAAGGAAGTATATTTATCTATCCTACAGATACAGTTTATGGTTTAGGTTGTAATGCTTTAAATAATGAAAGTGTTAAAAAAATAAGATCAATAAAACAAAGTAAAAAACCTTTTTCAATAATCGCTCATGATAAACAATGGATTTATAGAAATTTTGAAGTTAAAAGACAATATATTCAAAGACTGCCTGGACCATTTACATTTATATTAAGACAAAAAAAGAGAATGTTTTCTTATGAAGTTAATTTAGGATTAGAATCTTTAGGGGTAAGAATTCCAAATCATCCTTTTACAAAATTAATTCAAAAAGCAAAAGTTCCTTTTATTACCACTTCTGTGAATAAAACAGGAAATAAACATATATTGAGTGTTAATAAGATTCCAAAATATATTTCCAAAAATGTAGATTATATTATCGATTCTGGAGAACTAGGAAATAATCCTTCTGTTATTATTGATTTAACAAGTAAGATAGCTAAGATTATTAGATTATAGTACTATTTTAACCTATATTTTAGATATATGAAAAATTTTAAATATAGAATGACTTGTCTTTAAGAGATGAAAAGACTAATTTTTACATTATTTATGATTTTACTTAGTCTTAATGTTGTATATGGTGCTCAATTAGAGGTTTCAGATCAAATTTTAACTGATAATGTATATCCTGGAGGAGTTGCTGTATTTGAGATTACAATAAGAAACAACAGAAATGTGGGAGATACTTTCTCAATAACACCTGATGAGTTTTCAGTTGCACCTTTTTCAGATATAATTGAAAGCATTGAGATAGATAAGTATAATGTTAATGTTAATGCTAACTCTGTAAAAACATTTCAAGTTAGAGTTACTATGAGGGAAGATATTATTCCTGATAGAAACTATGGAACTTTTATTAATATTGTATCTTCATTTAATCCTAGTTTAAAAGTTAAACAAGATTTAACGATAGGTGTTGTTTCTCCAGATGAATTGATTTCTATAAGTTCAGATATAACTGATAGGATAGTTCCAGGAAAAGAATTATCACTTAATGTTTTTTTTAAAAATAAATTAAATTTGATTTTAGATGAGGTTGATATAGTCGTTGATAGTGAATTATTTAATCAAGAAGATAAATTAAAATTATTTCCTTATCAAGATGAACAAAGAAATTATAATTTTGAAATTTCTCCAAATACAGAACCAGGAGTTTATAGTTTGATAATTACAACTACACAAAAAAATAAATTAAAAGGTTCTTATATAAAAGATTTTGAGATTATCAGTAATCCAAATATAAATGAAAGAACTGAGAAAGATTCTAGATTTTTAATACAAGAGATAAAAGTAACTAAAACAAATAATGGAAATTTAGTTGTTAAAGAGGGAGTTGTAGTAGAGTTAAGTTCATTTAGAAGATTATTTACAAATTATAATGTTGCACCAACTAAAATAGGGGATAAAATTGAATGGTCTTTTAATTTAGAACCAGGTGAATCACTTGAAATTGTTGCTTTAACTAATTATAAATCTTTATTTATTTTTGTTATTGTTGTATTAGTTGTTATTGGTTTAATTTGGTATTTTCATAGTAGAAAAGTTAGTATCAAAAAAACAATATTTAAAGTTAGAGAGACTGAAGAAGGTTCTGAGTTAAAAATTATGTTACATGTGAAGAATAGATTAACAGATTTAAAAGATATTGAGGTGATAGATATATTACCTAATTTAATAAAACCAAAACATGAATTTGGAACATTAAAACCTGCAAAAATACAAAAAGGTGTTAGAGGAGTAAGAATTGTTTGGAATGTTGAAAGTTTATTAGAAGGAGAAGAAAGAGTTATCTCTTATGTAATACAATCTAAATTAGAAATATTTGGAAAATTGGCTTTACCAAAAGCAATTGTAAGATATAAAAGAAAAAATAGATTTGTTGAAGTAAGATCAAATAGATTAGATCTTTTAAAATAATTTGAATTACCAAAAGTTTTTTAATGTGAATTAATCTTAATTCTTTATTCCTTGCTTAGCTCAATTGGTAGAGCGTACGGCTGTGTGGACTTATCTTAAAGATAATCTTGGCTAAAGATGCTGCTAGACTAAGTTTTGAGCTATGAATGACAAGTAGTCAGTCGTTACCGTAAGGTTCCCGGTTCGAGTCCGGGAGCAAGGATTTCTTCATTTCTATTAGATAGATGGCGGACAAGTGGACACGGACGCGCGTCAAGTATATAAATAAAGGTTCCAGAATAATGGTGTGAAAATTAAAAACATTAAAATTGATTCTAATAAGTTAACAATAGAAAAAGCAAGGATTATTGCACATTTAATAGGAGATGGTACTCATTGTAAATCTAAACATGATTATAACATTATATATGAAGTTAAAGATGAAGAATCACTTAAACAATTCTATGATGACTTAATTAAAGTCTATGGTCTTGAACCTCTCTTGGAGTGGAATACTTCTGGAATTACTAAGTTACCAATCAAGCGTGTAAGATTAAGATCAAAATTAGCATTTTATGATTTATTCAGATATGCAACTTATTTCTCTAAAAATTGGGAAATAAAACCTTTATTTTTAAAAGCTTCATTAAAAATAAAAAAAGAATTTTTAAGGGCCTTATTTGATGATGAAGTAAGTGTAAAAGATAAGTATGGTGTCTATCTCTATTCAATAAATAAAAATGGACTTCTTCAAATCAAATATATGTTAAAAAAATTTAAGATAAATGTAGTATACTTTCTGGATATGGTTGTAAAAGGAATGTTTATGCTTTAGTTGTAAGAGATCTGAAATTATTTAGTAATCAAATTGGATTCAATCTAAAGAGAAAACAAGACAAACTCACTAAATTATTCTATCCCTAAATTTCAGATAAAAAAACACAACCTTTAAATACTATCAAAAATCCAAAAAAGTAATGTGGGATAATGATTCTAAAGTTTTGTTCAATCTAACTGAGAGCAATATAAGTTTTAACAATAAAATCATTGAGTTTAAATGCTCAAATTTCCATAATAAACTAAATTAAGGCTTTTTAAGCTTAAAGAAGGTTAAAAACAAGAAAAATGGATAAAGGAATATTTAAAAATGGATTTTTTCTTGTTTCTCATTTGCTAAATAATCATATTAAATCATACTGCCCTGATAGTGTAGTTCGGTCTAGCACGCAAGTATTGAAAAATACCGTGAAGCCCTGTCGAATAAACTTTGTTTGATATGGAAAGGCTGCAACCCGGGTTCGAATCCCGGTCAGGGCGTGCGGGCCGGTAGCTCAGCCTGGATCAGAGCACTTGAAATGAACATCGTTGGTGAACCTTTTAAAAGGCTGAAGAAAGCAAGTGGTCGCGGGTTCAAATCCCGTCCGGCTCAAACTTAAAAAAATGAAAGAAGAAAAAATATTGAGTCATAACTTCATACCAAAACATACTATTTTGGGTGAAAAAGAGATAAAGGAATTATTAAGTAAGTATAATGTTTTATTAAAACAATTACCAAAAATTTCTGTTAATGACCCTATGGTTAAATCATTAGGTGCAAAAAAAGGTGATGTATTAAAAATTATGAGGAAAAGTCCTACAGCTAAAGAAGCTGTATTTTATAGATCGGTAACAGATGCTTAAAAAAAATATTTTGATAAAGAAGTACTTTCAAGAGTATGGTTTTATAGATTCAAATCTTTCTTCTTATAATTATTTTATGGATACTGAGATCCATAACATCATAAAAAATATGGAGGAGATTGTTCCTACAATAACTCCTACAGATGTTCAAGATTTTAAAATAAAATTCCATAAAATTAACATTACTAAACCACAGTTAGTTGAAGCTGATGGAAGTAAAAGAGATGTTTATCCTATGGAGTCTAGATTAAGACAGTTAACTTATGCTGCTCCTGTTTATTTAGAAGTTGGTGCTTTTATTGATGGTGTTCAAAGAGAAACTTTCACAACAGATTTAGTTAAAGTGCCTGTAATGATAAAATCAAAATATTGTCATCTACATAATATGAAGAGAGATCAGTTGATAAAACATTTTGAAGATCCAGATGACATTGGAGGTTATTTTATTTTGAATGGAAATGAAAGAACTTTGATTACTGTTGAAGATTTAGCTTCTAATAAAGTTATGATTCAAAAAAATAAAATTGGTCCTAGTGAGTTTACTGCTAAGATTTTTTCAGAAAGAGGAGCTTATAGAATTCCACATAGTATTGAGCAAATGAAAGATGGATTAATTTATTTATCATTCACAAGATTCAAGAGAATTCCCATTATTGTTGTGATAAAAGCTTTAGGATTAGTTAGAGATCAAGAGATTATAAGATTTATTTCAGAAGAAAAACAATATGATGATTTATTTATTAATTTATATGATGCTATGGAAGTTAAAACACAAGATGATGCTTTAGAGTATATTGCTAAAAAATCAGGAATGGTTTATTCTAAAGAAATTAAAATTGAAAAAACTTCAGAGAACTTAGATAAATATTTATTGCCTCATTTAGGAACAACACCTAAAGAAAGAATAATTAAAGCATATAATTTATGTAAATTAATTAAGAGATTTTTAATGGTTGCTAAAGATGGTGTATCTCCAAATGATAAAGATCATTATATGAATAAAAGATTAAAATTATCTGGTGATTTAATTGCTGATTTATTCAGAGTTAATTTAAGAATCTTAGTTAATGATATTCTATATAATTATCAAAGATTAGTTAAGAGAGGAAAGTTTACTTCAGTAAAGAATATTATTAGAGAGAAATTATTAACTTCTAGAATTCAAAGTGCTATGGCTACTGGAACATGGGTAGGTGGAAGAAAAGGAGTAAGTCAAAATATTGATAGAATTAATTATTTATCATCTACATCACATTTACAAAGAGTTGTTTCATTATTAAGTTCTACTCAAGAAAACTTTGAAGCTAGAGCATTACATAGTACACATTGGGGAAGATTGTGTTCTATAGAAACTCCTGAAGGAACTTCTATAGGTTTAAGGAAAAACTTGGCTTTATTGAGTAATACTACACAAGAAGATGTTCAAGAAGATAAATTGAGGAGGTTGTTAGAGGGTATAGGTCTAACTCCAATAAGATAAAATGTCAGATGTATTTATGAATGAAAAGTATATTGGATCTGTAGAGAATCCAAATAATTTTATTAGAAAGTTGAAAGAAGAAAGAAGAAAATCTAGAATTCCGAATGTTGTTAATGTGTTTTATGATAAAAAAGTTAATGAAGTTCATATAGATTATTCTAAAGGAAGATCAAGAAGACCGGTGATTGTTGTTGAAGATGGAAAAAGTAGATTAACTGAATTTCATTTAAGACAATTAGAAAATAATGAATTAAGTTGGAAAGAATTAATTAATCAAGGTGTTATAGAATATTTAGATGCTTCAGAAGAAGAAAATGCTTATGTTGCTTTAAAAGATGAGGAACTTACAAAAGAACATACTCATTTAGAAGTAAGTCCTTTAATTATTTTAGGATTAACTACTTCTTTAGTTCCTTTTTCCAATTTTGGACAAAGTTCTAGATTAAATAGAGGATCTAAAACTCAAAAACAGGGTTTGGGATTATATATGTCAAATTATTTAATGAGAACGGATACAGATGTAAATTTATTACATTATCCTCAATCCCCATTAGTAAGATCATTTATGCATGATGTTGCTAAATATGACAAACATCCTTCTGGACAAAATGTTACTATTGCTATTATGAGTTACAAAGGATATAATATGTCTGATAGTTTAATAATAAATAAAGGATCTGTTCAAAGAGGTTTGGCTAGATCTACTTTCTTTAGACCATATACTGTTGAAGAATTAAGGTATAGTGGAGGATTAATGGATGAGATTTCTGTTCCAGATAAAGAAACTAAAGGTTATAAAAGTGAAATTGATTATCGACTTTTAGAAGATGATGGAATAATTTATCCAGAAGCTAAAGTTAATGAAGAAGATGTTGTTATAGGAAAGACAAGTCCACCAAGATTCTTAGGAGAATTAGAAGAGTTTAGTATTTCAACTAGTATAAGAAGAGAAAGTTCTTCTATAGTAAGACATGGTGAATCCGGGATAATAGATAATGTTCTTATAACAGAAAATGAAGAAGGTAATAGACTAGTTAAAGTAAGATTAAGAGATCAAAGAATTCCTGAAGTAGGAGATAAATTTGCTTCTAGACATGGACAAAAAGGAGTTTTAGGAGCGATAATACCTGCAGCAGATATGCCATTTACAGCTTCTGGAATAACACCAGATTTAATTTTTAGCCCACATAGTTTACCTTCTAGAATGACCATAAGTCATGTAATGGAAGTTTTAGCTGGTAAGGTTGGTTCATTATCTGGAAGATTTGTTGATGGAACTGTTTTTGATGGTGAAAAACAAGAAGATTTGAGAAGTGAATTATTAGAGATGGGATTTAGAGAAGATGGTACAGAAAAAATGTACAATCCAATAACTGGTGAAGAATTAGAAGCTAGAATTTTTGTTGGAAATATGTATTATTTAAAATTAAAACATATGGTTGCAAATAAACTTCACTCAAGAGCATCTGGTAGAATTCAATTGTTAACAAGACAACCAATAGAAGGAAGAGCTAAAGGTGGAGGATTAAGATTAGGAGAGATGGAGAAAGATTGTTTAGTTGCACATGGTGCATCTTTATTATTAAAAGAAAGATTTGACTCTGATAAAAGTGTAATAAATATTTGTAATGAAAGTGGTTATTTTGGTGTTGTTGATAAACACAGAAATAGAAAAATATGTCCTGGCTCAACTTCAACAAATGCAGATATAAGTACTGCTGAAGTTAGTTATGCATTTAAGTTATTGATGGATGAATTAACTTCATTAGGAATACGCCCAAAAATAAAATTAAAATCTAAATATTGAAAATGGAAGATGTATCAAAAAAAATAGAAAGTATTGAATTTGGAGTATTAAGTTCTAATTTTATTAGGAAGATGGCTTTTGTTAAAATTGTAACTCCTGAATTATATGATAAAGAAGGATATCCTGTAGATGGGGGATTAATGGATATGAGGATGGGAGTTATTGATCCTGGGTTAAGATGTAAAACTTGTGGTGAAAAATTAAAAGAATGTTCAGGGCATTTTGGTTTTATTGAATTAGCTAGACCAATAGTTCATGTTAAATATGTAAGAATAATTTTAGATTTCTTAAGATCAACATGTAATGGATGTAATCGAATATTATTAGATGAAAAAGATATAAATAAACGTAAAGAATATTTGGATAGTTTAGATAAAAAAGATATTGCGGAAAGAAAGAAAAAAACTAAATTACTTACAAATTCTTTAAAGAATATTAAAAAATGTCCACATTGTAAAGCTAAACAATATAATATAAAACTTGAAAAACCAACTACTTTTGTAGAGAATGAAAAAAAATTAAGTCCCTTAGAAGTAAAATCAAGATTAGAAAGAGTAAATAATGAAGATTTATTTTTATTGGGATTAAATCATGAATTTGCAAGACCAGATTGGATGATATTAACTATATTAGCTATCCCTCCAGTAACTATGAGACCTTCTATTACATTAGAATCTGGAGAAAGATCTGAAGATGATTTAACACATAAATTAGGAGATATAGTAAGAATAAATCAAAGATTATTTGAAAATATAAATGCAGGAGCTCCAGAAGTTATTGTTGAAGATTTATGGGATTTATTACAATATCATATTACAACTTACTTTGATAATACTTTAACAGATGTTCCTCCTGCTCGTCATAGGAGTGGACAACCTCTAAAAACATTAACAGAAAGAATAAAAAGTAAAGAGGGAAGATTTAGATATAATTTAGCTGGGAAAAGAGTTAACTTTGCTGCTAGAACTGTTATAAGTCCTGATCCAGAAATTGGATTTAATGAAGTTGGTATTCCTATGCAAGTTGCTATGGATTTAACTATTCCAGAAAGAGTTACTGAGTGGAACTTAAAAAGATTAAAACAATTTATAGAAAGGGGAGCTAAAGATTATCCTGGAAGTAATTATGTTATAAGACCTGATGGAAAAAAGAAAAGGATAACAGATGAAACTAGGGAAACTTTAATTGAAGAAGTTCAACCAGGATATAGAGTTGAGAGACATTTAATGGATGGGGATGTTGCAATCTTCAATAGGCAACCTAGTTTACATAAGATGAGTATAATGTGTCATAAAGTGAGAATTATTCCTGGAAAAAGTTTTAGATTGAATCCTGCTGTTTGTCATCCATTTAATGCTGATTTTGATGGAGATGAAATGAACTTGCATATACCACAAACAGAAGAAGCTAGATCTGAAGCAGAAATATTAATGCAAGTACAAACTCAAATTATGAGTCCAAAACATGGTTTGAATATAATAGGATGTAGTGAAGATTCTATTTCTGGAAATTATATATTAACTAAAGACTTGGAGTTAGATAAGTCAGAAGCTATAAATCTTTTAGTTAGTGTAGGTGTAGAAGATACAAGTAGATTTAAGAAATTTAAAGAAAAAGTTACTGGAAAAGAAATTTTTAGTGCTTTGTTACCTAAAGATCTTATTTTTATTACAAGAAACAAACAAAATGAAGATGTTGTTATAAAAGGTGGGGAGTTAGAAAAAGGAACAATAGATGATAATATTATAGGAGAGGAAGGTGGATTACTAGTTAAAAAACTATATATTGATTATGGAGAGGATTTGACTTTAGATATTTTAAGTAAAATCTTTAAATTAGGAATTAAAACATTAGAGTTAAGGGGATTTAGTACAAGTATAAAAGATATTGAATTAAATGAAGATTTAAAAGAAAAGGTGAATCAATCTATTATTGACACAAAAAAAGAAGTTCAAAATTTAATTAAAAAATATCACGATAAAGAATTAGATTCTCTTCCTAGCAAAACTTTAGAAGAAACCTTAGAATTAATGATATTACAATTATTAAATAAAATTAGAAATAAAGTTGGAGAGTTAATAGCAAATGATGCTGATCCTAAAAATCCAATTATTATAATGGCTAACTCTGGAGCTAAAGGAAATATTTTGAATTTATCTCAAATGTCTGCTTTAGTTGGACAACAAGCATTAAGAGGAAGAAGAATAGAAAAAGGTTATGAGAATAGAACAATTTCATTATTTCCAGAAGGGGCTTTATCTCCAAAATCTAAAGGTTTTATAGAGGCTGGATTTAAAGATGGATTAGATCCTGCAGAGTTCTTTTTTGGATCTATGACTGGAAGAGATTCATTAATGGATACGGCGTTAAGAACTCCTAAATCTGGATATTTATACAGAAGATTAGCTAATGCTTTACAAGATTTAAAAATTGAATATGATCATACAGTAAGAGATGCAAATAAAACAATTATACAATTTAAATATGGGGAAGATGGTATTGATGTTTCAAAGAGTGATAGGGGAAGTATCAATATTAGAAATATTATAAGAGAGGTAACTGGAAAATGATTGAAGAATATAGAGATAAAATTCCTTTGACTTTATTAGATGATTATCAGAAAGAAATTAAGAATCATAAATTAACAAAGAAACAAGAGAAAGATATTTTAGATAGATTAGCTGAGACTTATAGAAAATATAGGATAAATCCTGGAGAGTCTATTGGAATTTTAACAGCTGAATCTTTTGGAGAACCAAGTACACAAATGACTTTAAACACATTCCACTTTGCTGGAGTTGCTGAGTTAAATGTTACTTTAGGGTTACCAAGATTAATAGAAATATTTGATGCTAGAAAAGAAGCAAGTACTCCATCTATGGAAGTTTATTTACATAAACAATATAGTAAAGAGATAAGTTCAGCTAAAAAAGTTGCAGCTTTAATTAAAGAAACTAATTTTGAAGATATAAGTCAAGAGTTTTCAATTAATGTTCCGGATTTACAAATTGAAGTAACATTAAATAAAGGGAATATGAGAGATTTAAGAATAACAGATGACTTTTTATTAAAAGCTTTAGATACATCAATGAAAGGAATTAAAGTTAAACAATCTAAAGATGGTATGATTGTTATTAAACCAGAAGGAGATATTGAATTAAAAGATTTATATAAATTAAAAGAAAAAGCAAAAGAATCTTATGTTAAAGGAATAAAAGGGGTGTCTCAAGTTCTTCCAGTAAAACAAAATAATGAATTTGTTATTTTAACTACAGGATCAAATTTGAAAGAAACTTTAGAGATAAAAGAGGTAGATGAAATAAGAACTATTAGTAATGGTGTGTTTGAAGTTCTAAAAGTTTTAGGAATAGAAGCGGCAAGACAAACTATAATCAATGAGGCACATAAAGTTATACAACAACAAGGTGTTGATATTGATATGAGACATATAATGTTTATGGCTGATTTAATGACTGTAACAGGAACAATAAAAGGAATTACAAGAAGTGGGATAACTGGAGAAAAAGAATCTGTTTTAGCAAGGGCTTCTTTTGAAACTCCAATGAAGCACTTAATAGATGCTAGTTTAATTGGTGAGAAAGATGATTTAAACTCTGTTATAGAAAATGTTATTGTTAATCAACCAGTGCCTTTAGGAACTGGTTTACCTGGATTAGTAACAAGGATAAAGAAAAATGAGTGAATTTTTAGATGCTGTAAAAGAGAATAAATTAACTTTTGGGTTAGATAGAACTTTGAAAAATTTAAAAGCCAAGAAAGTAAAAAAAGTTTTTTTAGCTTCTAATTGTTCTAAAGAGATAAAAGAGAAAATAAAAGAATTTAAAGCTGAAGTTATTGAGTTAGATATGAATAATGAAGAAATTGCTATTCAATGTAAAAAGCCTTTTTCTATTTCTGTGTTAAGTGTATAAATTAGATGAATAATTTTATAAAACTACTTCTTTTTTAATTTAAATGCGAGAATACACTAAAGATATTATAGATCATATTAATTTATTTGAAACTTTAACAAAAGCAAGAGTTAAAGATTGTTTAATAAGTGAAAAGTTAATTTTTATTGTTGAAGAAGGGGATATTGGAAAAGCAGTTGGTAAAAATGGAAGAAATGTTTCTCATTTATCAAAATTATTAAAAAAGAAAATAAGAATAATTGAATTCAATAATAAAATAGAAAAATTTGTTAAAAATCTTATTTATCCTGCAGAAGGTAAGATTTATAAAGAGGATAATTCAGTTTTTATAGAAACCAATAATAAAGAAAAAGGTTTAATAATGGGAAGAAATAGAGAAAATCTCAAGGAATTACAAAAAATATTAAATATGTACTTTAAAGTTGAAATGAAGGTTGTTTAAATGGGAAGTAAAGGAAATGGATTAGGATCTGGAAAAAAACTTCTACAAAGAAGAAGAAAATACAGATGGAAAGAAATAAAATATAAAAGGAAGACTCTTCATTTAAAAGAAAAATCAGATCCTTTAGGTGGAGTTCCACAAGCTAAAGCTATTGTTTTAGAGAAAGTTCAAAGAGAAGCTAAGCAACCAAATTCTGCAATGAGAAAATGTGTTAAAATTCAATTAGTTAAAAATGGAAAACAAATAACTGCTTTTGTTCCTGGAGATCAAGCTATTAAATTAATTAATGAACATGATGAAGTTTTAGTTGAATCTATAGGTGGAAAAATGGGAAGAGCTAAAGGAGATATTCCTGGGATAAGATGGCAAGTAATAAAAGTTAATGATCAAAGTTTAAAGGCTTTATTATCTGGTAAAGTAGAGAAAGGTAGAAGATGAAAATATTCAATAAATGGGATGCAAATATAGAAGTTTCTGATGAAGGATTAAAGAGATATATTTGTTTAGAACCAATAATGGTTCCTAGAACTGGTGGAAGAAATATTAAAACACAATTTAGAAAATCTAGAAATCCTATTGTTGAAAGATTAATGAATAAATTAATGGTTTCAGGACATAGAGGTAAAAAACATAAAATAAGTTCTGGGCATAACACTGGAAAATCTGTAAAGAATTATAATACAATTATAAAAACATTTGAGATTATAGAAAAGAAATTAAATAAAAATCCCGTTGAAGTTTTTGTTAAAGGATTGGAAAATGCAGCTCCTAGAGAAGAAATAACAACTATTGAGTATGGTGGAGCTAGATATTCTCAGGCTGTTGATTGTGGTCCTCAAAGAAGAATCGATCTTGCTTTAAGGATGATGGTGCAAGGAGCTTTTGCAGCTACATTTAAGAAAAAGAAAAGAATTTGGGAATGTTTAGCTGATGAAATTATTGCTTGTTATAGTAATGATGATAGAAGTGTTGCTTTATCTAAAAAATTAGAGTTAGAAAGACAAGCAGATTCTAGTAGATAATTTTTTAGTTTATATTGAGTGATATTGATTCTTATCTTCAAGTAGATGAAGCTAATAATGAACTTATATTCTTCATCTCCCTTAATTTAATTAGTGCTTTTTTTTCTAATTGTCTTATCCGTTCTCTACTTAAGTTCTTCTCTGTTCCTATTTCTTGTAAAGTCATAGGGTCACCATAAAAACCATATCTCATTCTTAAGATATCTCCTTCTCTCTCTGGTAATTTTTTCAAAAATTTTTCTAATCCCTCATGGAATTCTTTTTTCTCTAAATCAGATCCTATCTCTTCTGAATCATCCCTAAGTAAATCTTGGTGGGTTAAATCCTCTCTTTCACCTACTAGTTCATTTAAAGAAACGTGAGGGAGATTAAACTTTAGATAAAATTCAAAATCTTTAATAGTTTTTATTCCTAGTTGATTAGCCATTTGCATTTTTTCTTCTATTGTCGGAGCTCTATGATTTTTATTCCTAAATTCCTTAACTTTATTTGAAGCTTTTGTAGAAAGTTGTATTTGTTTAATTGGTTTCTCTACTGCACCTGAGTGTTTATAGATTGCATTGTTTATTTTTTGTCTAATCCACCATGTAGCGTATGTAATGAACCTAGTTCCTCTTTCATAATCAAATCTATTTGCTGCCTCAATTAACCCGATATTTCCCTCATTAATTAAATCAATTAAAGGTAATCCATATCCAGTATATGTTTTTGCTCTGGTAACAACATATTTTAAATTATGTTTAATAAACTCGTTAAATTTTTTTTTGCTTATTTTTGCCCCTTTTGCTAATTTTTGTTCTTCTTCTCTTGATAAAACAGGAATACCTCTTATCTCTCTCAAATATGTGGTTAAACTATTTGGAGTCACAGAATAATTTTGATTAATTGAACTTCTATTAGTTCTTTCTTCTAGATCCTTTGGTTTTTTTCTACTTGGACTATATCCATTGTTTTGCATTTTAGTTTATTGAATGGGCCGAGAGGGAGTCGAACCCTCGATCTTCGCCTTGTAAGGGCGATGTCATAGCCACTAGACCACCGGCCCATATTGAAAATACTTATAGTTAATTTAAAAAGGTTTGTGGTTTAATAAGTGTTATAGAAGATGGGAAAAACTAAATCAGATTTAAATAACTTTCATCTATGGTTTTTAGATGAAAATCGTAGAGATTCAGAAGATGATGGAGATAGAAAATTAGTTAGGGCTTTAGATCAAATAGTAGAAGAAAAAGATTTTGATAGGAAAAGATTAAGAAGCTTAAATGTGCATATCAGAACTGAAGTTGGAGAAGGGGTGGAGAGATATTTAGAAGAAAGAGATGAACTATTATTACCTATTTATCTTACGATGTTAAATTTAGGATATACTCATAAAGAATTAACTGCTTAATTTTAATTTAAAAGGTTTGTGATTATTTTTTAAAGAAGGAATGATTAATCTGCAAGATATTTTAATAAAGCAGTTTTTGCTTCTGGTTTCATTATTCTTTTTCCATTTATTTCATGATCCCAAAAAGTAAAACCTTGTTCAGTTACAGGAACTACTTTAAACTCATTATTTCCATATACTTTATTGGTACTTAAATATCTCTCTAAGACTCTTATTGTATTACGTTCTCTAGTATGACTTATACTATTAGGATTTGTTCTATAAGAATAAAGAACTTTTGGTAAATGTGTAACAAATGTACTAACATTTCTGTTTGTAAGTGATTTTAATAAAAAATCATAATCTACAGCTCTTCTTAATTCTGGATCAAATCTTATTGGTCCAAGATAACTTTTTCTGAAAACTTTAACAGGTCCAGGGAAATTACAATGTAAAATCACATCTTCTAGATGTGGGTGAATTTCTTCTTTAAATCTTACCCTAGTTACTTCTCCTTCTTCATCTATTACTTGATGATTAGAATATAAAAATCCAATTCTTAAATCTTCTTCAAATATATTTACAATATGTGTTAAAGCTTCTTCATGTAATAAATCATCACTATCTAAACCAACTAAAACCTCACTTCTTGATTCCTCTAATAATCTATTTCTTGCTGTTCCTCCCCCTCCATGTATTTGGTTTATCCCATGTATTTGATCAGGAAATTGTTTTTCAAAATCTTCTAAAATTTCTTTGGTCTTATCTGTACTTCCGTCATTAACAACTAGGATTTCATAATCTCCTTTATATGTTTGTGCTAAAGCACTTTCTAAGGATGATTGAAAGAATCTTTTATCATTATAAACTGGAATCATGATTGTAGCTTTCATTTTAATTTATTAAACTATCACCATAGAAGAATTAAATTTAGATTGGTCTCTTAATGCTTTACTATATAAATCAATATATTTTCTAGCCATAACAATTGGAGAAAAATCTTTAACTGCAAATGATCTTACTTTATTAGGATCTAAGTGTGATAATTCTGATGCTCTTATCTTTGCTTCATCTAAAGAACTAATATTAATTCCTGTGAGTCCTTCTCTAGTCAATTCTTCAGATATACTTCCTCTTACTCCTAAAATTGGAGTTCCAGATAAAGTTGACTCAATAATTGTTCCTGGACATGCATCTATATTTCCTTCTGTTTCTAAATTCCCTAAAGATTGCATAAATTGTGCATATTTAAAAAGTATTTTTTTTTCTTGGTCATCTGATGGACCAAAATTAATAACTCTTCCTTTTCCAAATTCATGTGTTCCTGTTACTATGCCTTCTAAAAATTCTTTTCTTCTTTGTCCAACTTCTACATCTACTTTAGGTTTTATTTCTTCTTCAAAATATCTTTTTGTCTCTGAAGAAGATAATGATCCTCCTGAAATTATAATATCCATTCCAATTCTTTTTGTTAAATCTATTGCTAATCTATGGCCTTTAATATTTTTCATACATCCAATTGAGAAAAAATAATCTCTTTTTTCAGAGATTTTAGCTGCTTCATAGAATGAGGAATCGTCAGTATCGTGTATAAATGGCATGTTTGGATCTAGTTCTTCTATTTGCTTATAAGAAACACCATGAAAATGGATATTTGGATGATCTTTAAAGGTTTCAAACACTTTTTGTATTGAAGGTTTTAATATATGTCTAATTGATACTAAAACTGGAGTGTCTCTATCAGCTAAGGTTTTAATTAAACCTAAGTTTTCATAATCATGTACATTTACAAGATCGTAATCATCTTCATCTAAATGAGAAAGTGTTCTTAGATTGACTTGTGCTAAATACTTTGCATGTTGGGTTTTATGATCATATCTTGGATTTTCAGAAAGTGCGAAATCATAAATTGGTTTTAATGGTACTTCTGGAGTGGAATCTCCTGAAGCGAATAAAGTTACATTTACACCTTCTCTTTTTAGATAAGTACATAGAGTGTTTATTCTCCTTTCTGCCCCTCCATAAAGTTTTGGTGGAACTGCAACATATGGTGCTGCTATTAATGCGACTTTGATATTTTTTTCTACTTCCATTTTTAATTATTATTTGCGACCACCTTTTTTTCTAGAAATTTAGTTATTTTTCCTTAATTTCTGCTCTTGATTGATATACTTGGTTTATAAATCTTTCTAATTTTATAAAGAATAATAATCTTGTAAAACTAAAGAATCTAGTTCTTGTAAATTTTTAACAATTTGAAATCTTCCATTTCCTAATTGAGCTATTTTTTTAGCTAAATCTTCTCCTTTTTTATCAATATTAATTCCTATAACAGAAATTGTTATTCCTGTGTTAATTGCTTTTGTTACTGAATCTAAAGTTTCTTGTTCTGGATTTTTTCCTTTAGTGGGAATAGCATCTGTGATTAATATTAAATGTTTTGTTGAATCATCATTTGGAAATAAATCTATGGATTTTAATATTGTTTCAGAAATATTAGTTTCTTGTTTAGCTCTTGCTTTAGCTATCTTACTTAGTAACATCATAAAATCATGTGTTGGTCTTACTATATCTTCAACTTTAGAACCAAATATTAACAATCCTACTTCATCTTTTTCATTAATGGCTTTAAATGCTAAAGCAATTCCTGCTTTTTTACACATATCTATTTTTACACCTTTCATACTTCCAGATGAATCTAAGGCATAAACAAGATTTATTTTTCCTTTACTTTCTCTGTTAAATATTCTTAAATCTTTTTTACCTAAAGTTTGGTGATTTCTTTTTATTGCTAATTTAATTGATCTTCTTAAAGCTAGATCTTTATATCTATCACCAGTTTTATATTCTTTAATTTCTTCTTTAGAACCATAATGAGAGATTTCTTTGTTTAATTTTTCTCCCATTAAACCTTTAGAAATTAAATTATTTATTTCTTCTATGTATAATGATAAAGCTGATAGTTCTAAACCTTTTTCTGTTATTTGTAAATCTTTGTTGATTAAATTTTCTTCTTTTAATGATTCTAATTTCTCATTTAATTTTTGTTTTATTTTTTTATGTGTTTCTGGAAATTTCATATCTTTTTCATTTGCAACTCCTCTTAGAAAAGATTCTCCATAAATTTCTTTAGCTAAAGAATAATCTTTAACCATTTGTTCAAACATTAAATCTGGATTGAAAGAGAATAAACCATGGTTAACTGCATTTTTTATTAATTTTCCTTGTTCGTTTTTATCTCCTTCTAAAATAGAACTTAGTAATTTGTCTTCTTTATTTGTATGTGATACAGAACCAGGAATTTCTTGAATATCTTGTTTACTCTGTGCTAGAGTAAATCACCACGTTTATCAGTTTCTTTGTGGTCTTGTTTTTTTTCTAAATGTTCATTAAGTTCTTTAGTTAAAAATTCAGTCGGTGTTGTTAAATATTTTATACTTGGTTTTAATCTTATTCTGTGGGATAATACAGAAATGATTGCTTCTTTTACATCTTCTAAATTTGCTTCTTTTCTTTTATTTAATAATGCATTACTTTGTGCTCTTTCATACAATCCTAAAGATGCTCTTACAGAAGGAGCTCTTTCTAAATTTTTATGATTTCTTAATCTTCTAACAAATAATAATGTTTTTGTTAATAACGAATCTGGGAATTTTATATTATCTAATTTTTTACCTTTTTTAATTATAACTTCCTTTTCAATATCTAAAGTTTCTGGATAATTCATATAAATAATATCAAATCTGTCTAAGAGAACTTCACTTAATTTTTCAGTTCCTGCAAAATCTTCTGGATTCATTGAACCTATGAAGATAAAATCAACTGGGAAATCAATATCATAACCTGCAATAGTAGCTTTTTTTTCTTCTAAAACTTGTAATAAAGCATTTTGTAATTTTTCAGGACATCTATTTAATTCATCAAAAAATAAAACTCCTTGATTTGCTTTAAATATTTTTCCAGGTGTAAAAGCTTCTAATGAAGTTGGACCATATTTAAGAGCTTTTATTGGATCTATATCTCCTAATAAATCCTCTACATTTAAATCTGGACTTCCTTGAACTCTAATAAATCTTTCTTCGCCTTTGATTTTTTTAGAATTTTCAAATAATTTTAAATTAAGTATATTTAATTCTTTAGAATTTATATCTGGGAGTAATTTAGATATATTCTTAGCTAAAGTTGTTTTTCCAACTCCTGGTGGACCTACTAAAACAACATTTCTATTTACTAGTAAAGCTGATGTTAGTTGTTTTTTAGTTTCTTGTTGACCAAAAATATCTTCAAAATCTTTTATTTCTTTTAATATTGTCATTTGCTATATGTTGTAGATAATAAGTTTTATAAAACTATTCCATTCTTTGAAGAGATCTATCCTTTATAATACTTTCTATTTGTAACTACTATAGAATTAATATATTAAGGAATATCATCATTAGAAGGAGTATCTTTGTAACATTGATCTCTGTAATGGCAGAATTTGCACATCCAATTCATTGTTCTATCAATTCTAGCTTCTGGTTGGATTAATTTATCATTAGATAAATGTTGATGTAATGCTCTAAATCTGTTAATTGCTTCTTCTGCTACATTTAGATTATAATCAATTTCAAATATTTTAGTTTTTAATGTGTTTTTTTCAATGTATAGGATAATTCCATGATGAATTCCTTTATGGTACATATATAATTGTAATTGTAAAACATATGAGTCATCTGGTTTTGAGAGGTATTCCATTGATTTTGTGCTTTTAACTTCAACTAAATATTTCCTATTATCAATGTTTAAAGTTATTATATTATCTACTCTTCCAGAAATAATCATGCCATCGATTTCTAATTTAAAGGGAATTTCAGCACCAATTAAATCTACTTGAGGGTTTTTTTCTGATTTCATAACATCGGAAACAAAGTCATGAACTAGATTTCCCATTTGAAATACCTTAATGGTTTCAATGTCTAATTCTTTTGGGTGTTTGTAAGAATACCAAACTTTTCTTAAACAAGATCCACACTCACTTGGGTAATATCTACCAATTTCTTTTTGTCTTGGTTCTCTTCTTAAGAAATTACTTATTAAATCATCAAAATTAATCATTATACACTTATGTGATTAATGATATATAAAATTAATTTAATTACAAAGTTTATTCTAAACCCCAATCATCTCCAACTGATTTTCTTTTTTTTAGTGGTTCTTTATTTTGAGAAGTTTTAGTTGGGAGTTCTTTATTTTGAGATTTAAAATACATTTCTTTATGAGATTTTAATTTTTTTAGTTTAGCTATTAATATATTTCTTATTTTATCCCATAATATTTTTTCAAAATCTTTATCTTTAATCATTTCTGGATAAATTGAAATGAAATCTACTCTTTGTGTATGATAAATTGCTTGTTTTCTTTTCATTGATCTTGTGTATTCAGCTTTATCCACCATTCCAAAATATTCTAAAACAATATTAAAATCATCTAAGTAAAAATCAGGGTGCCATATTTGTAATTTGTTATCTAATGTGTCTTTAATCAACAATGGTTTTTCATATGTATATCTTAATTTTCTTTTTTTAAGAAATTCTGCTATTTTTCTTTCTCCATCTGATTTAAATTTAACTACCATATAAATATACATTAAAAAGAGTATAAAAAGATTTATCCTCTAATATCAAACATAAGGTTTATAAACAATATTTTTGTAATTTCAATATGTTCAGAATCAGGAATAAAACTAAAGGTAATGTCATTTTTATCTTATTAGTTTTACTAATATTATCTATTGTATTCAATGCAAATTTATTAGATAGAACTGTAAATAATGATTTTGATATTGATTTTGAACAAATTGTTGAACAAAGTAATCCTGCTGTTGTTTCTATATTTTCTAGTGGGTCTTCAGGATCAGGAATTATTGTGGAAGAAAATGGATACATTATAACAAATTATCATGTTATAGGAGATTCTAGTAATATTACTGTGTTATTAGATGATAAAAGAATTTTTCCAGCTATAACTATAGGAACAGATGATAAAGTAGATTTAGCTGTTATAAAAATAAATGAGACTAATCTATCTTATTTAAGTTTTGGTGATTCTGAAGAAATAAATGTAGGAGAAAGAGTTGCTGCTATTGGACATCCTTATGGTTTAGATCATACTTTAACAACTGGAATTATTTCTGGTAAAAATAGAGCTAGAGGTACAACTGAATATAGAGATTATTTACAAACAGATGCTTCAATTAATCCTGGAAATTCTGGAGGACCATTATTGAATAAAGAAGGAGAGATTATAGGAATAAATACTTTTATTCTAGGTGATATAAGAGCTGGTGAACTAGGATTTGCTATTCCTTCTAATTTAGTAAAGGAAGTATATGATAGATTATTAGAGTTTGGAGAAGTTACTAGGGGGTATATTGGAGTAAGAGTGAGGGATGAAGTTGATGTTGATGATGAAGGTAGAGGAAGAATAGTAGAAGGAGCTTATGTTGTTGATTTAGATCCTAAAGGTGGAGCTACAATTGCAGGAATTAAATCTGGAGATGTTATTGTTAAAATAGATAATTTAGAAATTGAAAGTACAAATGATTTAAGAAATAAAGCTGCATTTTTAAGTGTTGGAGATAAAGTTAATATCACTGTTTTGAGGAATGAAACTAAATTAGTTATTCCTGTTATTATAACTGAAAGACCTGAGAATTAGAAATCACCTAAACTTGTTTGTTTTACACCAACTAAATCTTCAAATTTTTCATTATAAAATCCTAAGATAGAATCAGCTATTGGTTTGATTTGTTTATCTATATAATGTTTATAATCTATTGGATGTTTTCTGTGATCTACAACTTCAGGACCATCTAACGTTTGATAATATTCTATTAAACCAACATTAGTTCTTCCAATTTTTCTAGCAGCTTTTATATGTGGTGGAGTTGTTTTTGTATATTCTCCTACTTCTTTTCTAATTGATTTTCTATAGGCTAATAAAGAATCATATTTTCCTTTTTCTAAGTCTTTAACAAATTGTTTAATAAAAGAAGTTATTTGTTTATTATGAAATATTCTATCTAATAATTCATATTGGAATTTTTTTGCTAGTTCTGTCCAATCTCCACGAACAGCTTCTAAGCCAGTAATTTCAATTTTTTCTTTTCCTTGTTTTTCTATTAATCCAGCATATCTTTTTTTGGCTCCTGTTTCTGATCCACGAACTTTAGGCATTAAGAATTTTTTGTAGATTTTTTCAAATTCTAATTCTAGAAAACTTTCTCTATTGTATATTTTTTTAATATCTTTTTTATATATTTTATTTATATGATCTTGAATTTTATTTCCAATTTCTTTTGCTTTTTTATTATTTTTTTGTTTAGGATTTATAAAAATTGAATCTGTATCTCCATAAATAACTTCATATTTTAATTTTTGAACTTTTTCAGCTGTTAATTTTATGAAAAATTGTCCAAAATGAGTTATTGCATTTGCTATGTTGATATCATAAAATCTACATGCAGGATTTGCCATTATTCCAAACATTGAGTTCATAAGAATTTTTATAGCATATGAAGCTAATTCATCTTTTTGTTTTTTAGCTATATCTCTTTGTCTCCATAGTTCTTGAATTAATAAAGATAATATTCCATCTTCATTTCTAAAATAAGCTTTGTTTGGTGCTTGAATTAATTGTGATTTTTTATATTTTTTAGGATCTTTTACATATGAATAAGGATCTATGTTAAAAGTTCTTATTATGCTTGGATATAGAGATTTAAAATCTAAAACTAAAATATTATCATAAATTCCTGGTTTTGATTCTCTTACAAAACCTCCTTTGATTCTTTCTTCTCTGTTATCAACAAAAACACTTGGTGCAACTAATTTTCTTTTTTGAAGTTCTTTTAAGTATAAAGAATCAAATGAAGCAATAGATGCATTTACTCTGTCTAATTGCATTCTTGTTAACATTGATCTTTTTATTGTTAAATCTAAAGCTTTAGATTCTTTAATGATATCATAAGCTAATTTAGCATCTAATAGATTATAATCAACTAATTTTTGTTGATTTTTTTTATATAAATCTTCAACTTCTTTGAATCTTTCTTGAGATTCTGAAGTTAATAGTTTTTCTTTTCCTAAGATGGTTTTAGCTGCTGTGTTTAATTTATAATCTTTTAATCTAATAAAAGACATTTTCATTAAATGGATTCCATCTAAAACTATTCTTCCTGGAAAATCAGCACTTGAATCTATGAAAAATGATTTTGTTAACCTTAATTTAGAGGGCCAATCTATCCTTCCTAATTTAAATTCTATTTTATTTTTTTTGAAAGAGTTAGATAAAAAGTTTAAATCAAAATCAATTACATTCCAACCAGTTATTATATCTGGATCAATTTCATAAATTAAATCTTTAAATCGCTCTAATAAAGAAGATTCATCTTTAAAGCTTTCAGCTTTTTTTAATTTCTTATTTGATTTAATTAAAACTTTAGAAAAATCTTTAGTGTATAAAGAGATAGAATATAATTCTTTAGATGTTCCATCTGTTTCTATGTCTATGGAGAGAGTTTTTAATTTTGGTTTAAATTCTGTTGGTTTTATTTCTGCTTCTTTATAGACTCGATCAATCGTTCTTGTTTCTTCATAATCTCCTTCAATTTCAATACATGCTTTAATGTCTTTATCTATTAAATATCTGTAAGCAAATCTAATGTCTGCTTCATAACAAGGAATGTTATTTTCTAAAAGTTCATTTCTAATTCTTGGAACATCTTTGGGATTTGATAAGATCAATTTGATAACTGGTTCATCATCAAAATTTTTAAATTTATTATCTTCAAAATCTGCTTTTGTTATTTTTTTAACTTTATTTAGGTCTTTTTTTCTTATATAGAAATAAGGTTTGTAGTGATTTCTAACTAAGAAACTTTCTCCGTTTTCTAGTCTTCCGAATAAATAAACATAAGATTTATTATCTTCTACAGAATATGTTGGATATACGATAAATCCTTTAACCATTCTAATACTATAAAAATAAAATATATAAGGCTTTTTGATTAGTAAGTTTTATAAACCAAATTTCCATTATTTAAATGTAGGAAAGTATCTAACTGCGTAAGAGTTTACATCTTATGAGGAAAGTCCGTCCACCATTAATAGGTTGCTTCTGATGAAGAAGTCCCAGAAATGGGAGGCAACCGCTCAGAAACGATACAGCTTATTAAAGCAATGATGTTATGAATTAACAGAGTATTTTGATAAGAAATGTTGAAACGACGAGACCCGACCGGTGCAAGTCTTTAGAGACGCTTAGTTGAATGTTAGAACAAACTTTCGAAGATCTACTTTTAGTAGGTAGAGTTTGACAGAAGATGGCTTATGCTTTCCTACAATTTCTAAAACAAAAGTTTTTTATAATGTGATATGGGAGATATACTATGGCAGATGAAAAATTACAAATGCCTTCTTCAGGAGGAGGGTTAGTAAAGTATTTTGATGATTATAAATCCAAAATAAGGATAAAACCTCAAATTATTATAGGAATGATAATTTTAGTTATTGTGGTAGAATTAATATTATATGCGAGAAGTTAAAATGTTTCCAAATATAAATCCAAAACAAATGGAAAAAGCTCTTAAGAAATTAGGAGTTAAACAAGAAGAGATAAATGCTTCTGAAGTTGTTATAAAAACTAATGATAAAACTTTAATTATAAGAAATCCTGAAGTTCAAAAAGTTAATATGATGGGTAAAGAAACTTTCCAAATTTCTGGAGATATTGAAGAAGAAAGTAAAGAATTATTTAGTGAAGAAGATATTAAAACTGTAATGGAACAAACTAATTGTACAAAAGAACAAGCTATTGAAGCTTTAGAAAAAGAAGAAGATATTGCGGCTGCTATATTATCACTAAAAGAGTAGATAAAAGTTTATAAATTTTCCAGACACCTTTAAATATCATGGAAGTTTTAATAAATTTGATAAAGGAGGCTAATAGACTTTATGTTATAGCAGATCATTTGACCTATATTACATATCCCACGGTTAAAGATAATAAATTGCTTATAAAAATACTAGAAAATCTTTATGGTTCACTATCAAAAGCAATGGAAGCAGTTCTATATTATGACAGAATGTATAAAAGAATATCGCCTTTAGCTGAAGGATTTATGGCAAGATTAAGTGTATTTAAAGAGAAATGCGCTCCTAGATATGATTTTGATAGGGATTTTATAGTTTTAATAAATGATTTGAGAACTATTACGAATTATAGGAAAAAAAGTCCAATGGAATTTAGTAGAGGAGATAAATTTGTTATATGTTCTGATGATTATAAACTTAAAACAATTACACAAGAAAAAGTAAAAGACTACTTAGCTAGAACTAAGATTAGTATAGGGACTTTAAATAGTATATTCAAAAATGATAGAAGATTTAGAGAATGATGCAAAAGCAGAGTTGAAGAGAGCAGATCACCTCTTGTATGTTACTCTTAAATATACTAGAACTGCAGATATTATAAAAAGTATAATCTCTAGATTATTATTTGCTTTAGATTTTGCGATCGCAGATATTTTAGAAAAGTTAAAAGAAAAGAAAAAAATTAAAGTTGTTCCTAAATCTAAAATAGAAAGAGTAGACTTATTTAGTAAGATATCTAAATCAAGAGAGATAAAAGATTATATAAACTTCTATTTTTTACTTAGAAAGATAGATAAATCCTCTTATAAGGCAAAAGAGGAATATAGAAAAAATGTAACTTTGATTAACCAAGATTTTGATGTTAATTTAACTATGATAAAATTATATTATAATAAAACTAAAAGATTTATTGAATTTGCAATGGATTATCCTGAAAAATGACAAGATATATAACATGCATATCTGGAAAAGGGGGAGTAGGAAAAACTTCATCTTCTATTAATTTAGGAGCTGCTTTTACTTATTTTGGAAAAGATACAACTATTGTGGATGCTAATTTAACTACACCAAATGTTGGAGTTCATTTAGGAGTTCCTATTGTGCCAATTAATTTAAATCATGTTTTACAAGGTAAGAATCATATTTCTGAAGCTGTTTACTTACATCCTGCTGGTACAAAAATAGTTCCTGCTGGAATTTCAGTTGATGAATTAAAAAATACCGATCCTAGAAATTTAAAAAGAATCTTGAAAGGATTAATGGGAACAACAGATATCGTATTAATAGATGCTGCTGCTGGTTTAGGGAGAGAAGCTTTATTGGCTCTTGACTGCGCAGATGATATTTTAATTATTACAAATCCAGAATTACCAGCAATAACAGATGCTTTAAAAACAATAAAAGTTTCAGAAGAATCTGGTAAGAATATCTTAGGAGTAGTTTTAACAAGAACAAAAAAAGATAATTTAGATGTTTCTTTAAATAATATTCAAACAATCTTAGAAAAAGAAGTTATTGGAGTAATTCCAGAAGATAAATCTATGAGGGAAGCTTTGACAATGAGAGACGCTATTGTTTTAACTCATCCTAAGAGTAAAGCTTCAAAAGCATATAAACAATTAGCAGCTGTTTTATTAAATACAGATTATCAAGAGGAAGATGATAGTGAAAGTTTCTTTTCTAAATTGATGAGTAAATTAGGATTTAAATCTGATCAGTAAATTATTTAAGACTTATTATCGATTGTTCTAAATGCCTTGTAAATTTTGTAAAGATAAACCTGTAATAACTTTAACTAATAATAATGTTAATTTATGTAGATCTTGTTTTGTTAGATACTTTGAAAGAAAGGCATTAAAGACAGTTAGTAAATATAGTTTAATAAATGATAATGAAGTTATTGGGATAGCATGTTCTGGAGGTAAAGATTCATTTAGTGTTTTACATATTGTGAATTTATTAGCTGAAAAAAGAAAGAATATAAAAATTAAAATAATTGCAATAGATGAAGGAATAAAAACTTATAGGGATTTAGAATTTTTAAAAAAATATTGTAAAGAAAATAATTTAGAATTACATACATATTCATTTGAAAAAGAATTTGGGATAACTTTAGATGAGATAGTTAAGAAGTTAAAACTTAAACCTTGTAGTGCTTGTGGTGTTTTAAGAAGATTTTTATTAAATTCAAAAGCTAGGGAATTAAAAGTAGATAAATTAGTTACAGGGCATAATTTAGATGATGAAGCTCAAACAATTATAATGAATAATTTCAGAGGAACATTAGAAAGATCTGCTAGACTTGGACCAATTACTGGAGTTAAAAAAGATAAAAGATTTATTCCTAGGATTAAACCACTATATTTTCTAACAGAAAAGGAAGTTGCAGTATATGCTTTCATTAAAAAATTTCCAATAGATTTTAATGAATGTCCTAATTCAAAAATTTCTTATAGGTCTGATGTTAGAAAACTTATAAATAGTTTTGAAGAAAAACATCAAGGTACAAAACATGCAATTATAAATTCATTTTTAGAGGAATTGCCTTTATTAAAAAAACAATTTCAAACTAGTGTTATAAAATCTTGTAGTATTTGTGAAGAACCTTGTTCAAGTGAAATTTGTAAAGTTTGTGGGTTTATTAACAAGATAAAAACAGTGAAATAGTATTTAAAAATAAAAGGATCTTATCATTTAATATGGGACTAACAACGAAAAAATACTTTTCTTTAAGGGAAGCTAATAGCTTAATACCTAAAGTGGAAAAGATTGTTTTACAGATTATTAAGATAAATAATGCTTTAGAAATATTAGATTCTATCCAGATAAGTTATGAAGATGATTTTCAAGAGATTAAAAATGATATTGTAACAAATAAAAATTTTCATAGATTGTATTATAATTTATATAAAAAAGTAGAAAAGTTAATTGAAATTGGATGTGTTATTAAGGATATTAATTTGGGAGTAGTTGATTTTTATTCTTTATATGAAGATAGAGAAATCTCTTTGTGTTGGAAATTAGGGGAGAAAGAGATAAAATATTGGCATGATACTAATGAAGGTTATGTTGGAAGACAACCTGTTTCTAGATTATTAGAGAAAGATAATTAATTACTTTAACCTTATAGATTCTAAATTTCTTGGAGCACTTGTTTCTATTTTATTTAATTTATGTATGGAACTAGATAAGTCTATACATTTGGAGCTTTCTCCATGTAATGTGAAAATTCTTCTTGGTCTAGGATCTAAATTTTTGACAAAACTTAATGATTGAGGTCTGGAACTATGTCCAGAGAATCCTTTGATAACTTCAACATTTAATTTAACTTTTACCATATCTGGTTTGTCAGCAGATCCAAAGTTGATATCTTTTTCTCCGTTTTGTAATCTTCTTCCTAATGAACCTTCAACTTGGTAACATGTTAATACTATACTATGTTTCGAGTTTTCTGCTAAATGTCTAAAATATTCTTTTGAAGCTCCTCCTTGCATCATACCTGATGTTGCTAAAATAACACAAGATTCTCCTGAATCAATAACTTCTTGTTGTTCTTTTTGACTTCCTATTCTCTTAAAGATTTCACTTAAGAAAGGATTTTCATCTCTATGAAATATGTTCTTTTTAACTTTTGGATTAAAGAAATCTGGATATGTTGTGTGGATAGCAGTTACATCCCAAACCATTCCTTGTACATAAATTGGAATTTTTGGAATTAATCCTTGAGACATTGCTTTTTCTAATATCAGCATAATTTCTTGTGATCTTCCTACACCCAATACAGGCATTAATATTTTTCCTTTTTTCTTTACTGTGTTTTTTACTATGTCTATTAATTGTTGTTCACATTCTTTTCTAGTTGGAACATCATCATCTCTTCCACCATAAGTTGCTTCCATAATTAAAGATTCAACTCTTGGAAATTTTGTAACTGCTGCAGCTAATAAGTTTGTAGTTTCATAGTTAAAATCTCCTGTGTAAACTAAATTATGTAAGCCATTTCCAATATGTAGATGACATATTGCACTTCCTAGTGTATGGCCTGCATTATAAAATGTTAATCTTACATCAGGAGTGATATCACTTACTTCACCATAATTTAAACAAACAGTATGTTTAACAAAAGTCTTAACATCTGTACTTGTGTATAAAGGTTCATGTCCTTCTTTTTGTGTAATACTAATAAAATCTAATGTCATTAAAGCTGTTATGTCTCTACAAGGAGCGGTCATGTATATTGGGCCTTCATATCCCATTTTATATAAATAAGGAACTAAAGCGCTATGATCTAAGTGACTATGGGTTAATACAACAGCATCTATATCATTTATATTAAATTCAGGAGCATCTAAATATGGAAATGCTTCTGAATCTGATAAACTTCTTCCAGGATGAATTCCGCAATCCAATAATACTCTTGATTCAGGAGTTTGTAATAATAAACAACTTCTTCCTACTTGTCTACCTGCTCCTAAATATGTTACTCTAACCCATTCATGTTTTTTATCTCTTGTCCATCCACCATAAATTCTTTTTCCAATTTTATGTAAAAATTTTCTTCTAAATTCACTATTTTCATATAAAACATGTCTTATGTTTTCTATTAATTTTGATCTTATAGCAGGAGTTCTTTGAATAAGTGGTATCCATAATGTTTTTTGTTTTATCTGTCTTAAAAGTTCTCCTTGTTTTCCTATAGCCAATCCTGGTTTTTCAGCTTCTATGATAACTATTGATCTTTGTGAATCAAATATTATGTTAGATATCCCTGCTTCTTTAGGTATTGTCTTTTCTATTATTGTTTGAGCTTTTTCAGGATTTAAACATAAACTTGGGTCAGGTCTAACTTCTACTCTTTTTTTAATATCATCTACTATTTTTTTAATAATGCCATTGGAATCAAAAAAGAAATCTTTGTCTTTAGTGTATAAAACTATATTGGCTCCTTCAAATAAAGAATCAGAGATTTCAATATTATCTGGAATATGCTTTAGTACTTCATCTAATATGTTATTATTTGTCATTTTTTTATTTTCTAGTTAAAGAATTATTACAATATACTATTTTTAATTTCTTTTTCAAATGCTTTTTTTACTCCATCTTTATGATTTATGGTGTAGACATCGATACCATTTCCAGAGGCAGTATCTCTTTGTATAGAAGCGGAAATTGATTTAACTGCTAATTTAACTCCTTCACTTAAAGGAAGATCTTTTCTATAATTAGCTTCTAAAACTCCTGTTGCATACATCATTCCAGAACCATCTGAAACATAATCATCATGATGTAAAATTGATCCATCAGGACCTAATTCATATAAATGAGTTCCATCTTCATCTCTTCCTCCTAAAAGGAATGCTGCGATTCCTGGAAAATATTGTCTTATATTGGAGTATAATAAAGATCCTAAAAGATTTGCTACTTCTTTTACTTTTAATTTTTTTGCTCTTTTAAATTCAACTAATCTAATTTGAGCTTTAACTATTTTAGTTAATAATTGTACATCTGAAACTGAACCAGCCCAAGTTACTGCTAAATCGTCACTTAAAACAGATATTTTTTGTGTTTTTTTATGTGCGATTATTCTTCCACCTAAAGTCGCTCTTCTATCTGCTGCTAATACAATACCGTCTTTACATACCATTCCTAATGTAGTTGTTCCCGATTTTAATATTTCTTTAGTCATTTAGAACCAGTTATATTTTTATAATCATGTCTCCTTTATAAAACTTTCTAATTGATTGTAAAATAATATTTTGTAAAATCATCTAATTCATAATCAAATAATTTTATGTAATAAACTCCTGCTTCCCAATCAGATCTTGTTTTATAACTTTCTTCTACAGGGCTTTTACATTTAAATGATCCACATCTTATATAAGATCTTACATGACATAAATCATTATCTGAACATATTCTATATTTATTATGTACTCCAGCTCTTCCAGGAATAACATTAAATCTAATATGTTCTCCTGCTATAAGTACATCATCATCAAATATTACTCTTGTTGAAGATCTTGTTTTAATGAAACTTCCAGTTATGCTATCAACATTAGCAACAACTAATAATATTGCTACTATAATTAAAATTGCTAAAACTAAAGTTTTTGTTTCCTCTTTCAAAATGATCAACTCTTATATTATAGAAAGATTATATTATTTAAATGTTATTGATTTAATTAATCTCTTAATATTTTTATCTTTTTTAATAAGATCTTTTAAAAATAATTTTGGATCTGTGAATTTTCTTTTTATTTTGATGTAAGCAAATCCTTTTTTTGTTTTATAATGTTTCCATTTTTTTACAAAATTATCTAATGCTTCTTTATTTTTTATTGGAGGTCCTTTATGATCTTTGTATTTTGATAAAGATTTTTTATCTAATACAAAATAAAATATAGTTTTTTTATCCCAATTTAAATTATGGTTGTAAACCTTAAAATCATTTAATGTTAATCTTTTTTGAATATAATTTAAACATTTTAATAATTTAGATCCAACAACATCTTGTTTACCTGTTAAAGGTTTAATATTTAATATTATTAGATTTTTATTTTTGTATTTATTTTTTATTTTTTCTAAGTTAAATTCTTGTTTAATAAAGAATTTCTCAGAAGGTTTTTTTAAGTAATTTTTACATGATGTGATTAATTGATTATATTTTTCTTCATTTACTGCTGCTGATGCATTTCTATCTTCATCAACTGGATCTATTAAAATTAAAGGAGATTTTGTTTTAGATTTGTTTAATTTGTTAATTAAATTTTTATTTCCTATTAAAGTAGGTTTTTTCCATTTAGAAATATTTTTTATAAAATTATTAAAACTTCCATATTTTATTGTTAATATTTCTAAAACATAACCAGAAAACCCTTGAATGTAAGATTCAGCTCCATAACAATTTTGAGCTTTACAAAATTCTTTAACTAATCTTATTTCATCTCCTTTGTTATATTTTTTTACATATTTAACATGAAATGGACTAATATCAGTTATATTTTCAGCTTCTTTTACTTTGTTAATCTTTAATATTGGGATTATTTCTACTGTAAATTTTTTAATTTTAATTTGAAAATAATCTCTGGAACCATGTAATTTTGAAATTCTGAAATGTTTTTTAAGTGATTTTTCTAATATTGTAGAAATATCTTTTTTTGAGTATTTAGATTTATTAAATTTTACATAAATATCTATATCATTTGTTTTAGATAACCAAGTATCTTTAGCTCCTGAACCTCCTAATTCAACAACAGCATCTTTAATTTTAATTTTAGATTTTATGTTTTTATAAATTTCATTTACTAAAGTTACTTCTTCTTTAGTTGGTTTTATTTTTGTTAATATTTCTTTGATAAACTCCATAAGAGAATAGAATATTATTAGAATAAATAGGTTTCTATTCCTTAATTATTTTAGCAACGAAAAATCCTTCTGTGTCATTATCTTGTGGCCAGATTCTTAAACATTTTTTAATTTCTTCATTATATTTTTTATCTTCAAATTCTAATATTGGATTAGATTGATTTAAGTTTAGTTTTATTTTTTCTAATTTAGCATTATCAAATTTATGTAATAAAAAATCAATAACACCTTCATTTTCTTCAGGTTCTAAAGTACAAGTTGAATAAACTAAGGTTCCTTTGTCTTTTAATATTGAAAAAGCAGTTGCGATTAATCTTTTTTGCAAACCAGCTAAACTTTTTACCATATTGGGATTCCAGATACCAGGAGTTTTAGGAGATTTCCTTATTGCCCCTATTCCAGAGCAAGGAGCATCAACTAAAATTTTATCAAAATATTCTTTTTTAAACCAATGACCTTGCATTTGTGTCATTATAGTGTTTAAAATTCCCATTCTTTGTAAATTTAAAGATAATGGTTTTAATCTTTGTATAGAGATATCATTAGCGATGATTAAACCTTTATTTTTCATTAATGATGCTATTTGAGTAGTTTTACTTCCAGGAGAGGCACACATATCTAAAATTATTTCATCTTTAGGATTTAATACTAAAGGAGGTATCATTGATGCTGCTTCTTGCATATAAATTTTACCAGTAAAATGTTCTAATGTATTTCCTATGGCTTTACCTTTTAACCAAAAACCTTCTTTACACCAAGGAATTTGTTTTAGACTATAATCTTTAAATCTAGATTTTATTTCTTTTACATCAGATTTTAAAGTATTAACTCTTATTGATTTTCTTAATGGTTTCTCAGAGCATTCTATGAATTTATCTAAGTTTGTTAAAGATTCGTATCTTTTTAGAAATTTTTCTTTCCATTTCATTAATAAAAGATTACAGATAAAGATTTAAAAGTTCTTGTTCTTATAAATATTAATGAAAACTAAATTTAAAAAAGGTTATACGATTTATAATGGTGCAGTTAAAGAACCTTTTATTGTAACTCCTCATTCTGGACCAGCGTTAGATGTTGTTACTTCTAGAGATGATCATTCTGAAACTGTTGCAAGTTTGGCATGGAAAAAAATGGGTGGAACTTTATTTGTTTCTAATACTCCTAGAGAGAGATTGTGGGGAGTTGATTTTAACAGAGATATTCCAAGTTTAAAAGAAGCTTTATCTAATTTTGATAATTTTGTAAGTAAAACTAATGTAGATAAAAAACATGAGTATGTTAAAAAATATGGATGGGTAGCACGAGATGAAAGAGACTATGAAGAAAGATTAAGAATGTATCAAAATTTTTGGGGAGATATAAGTAAAGGAGATTTTATACTTCTTATTCATAAAGCTTTCCCGAAAATGAAGTTTGTTCCGAGTGTAATGGACATAACAACGTTTAGTGGAGAAAAAATTAAAAATAAATTAAGAAAGGAAATAAGCGAACATTTAAACAGTAAATATTATTATTTTTTAGAAAAAATAAGAAATGATTACAATAATTCTATAATGTATGAGTCTAAAAGAACGATATTAAATATTCTTAGATCTTATGGTACTATAAATTTAGAAAAGATTGGACCTGCATTTAAAGGAAGTTTAGAAAAAGATTTAAAGAAAATTTACCTTTATGCAGATATAATTGCAAAGAGAAGATTAACAAATAATTTTACTCCTCATAATTTTTTAGAAGCTGTTAAAAATTCTTTAGAAAGAGTGGATGTTCCACAAATAACATTTGAAAATACATTTAAAGGAGATTTATCTTTTGGACCTAAAAGAAAATTACATCCATTAAAAAATAAAATAGTTATACAAATAGAAGGTTCTGGATTTTTGAATTTCTGGCATCCAGATATTGCCGCTGAAATGATTAAAGATATTTATGATATGTTAAAGAATGATTTAGTTGGATAGTTTTATAAATTTTATTATAAGGAATGTATCATGAGTGATTTAAAAAATAAATTTATATCTGTTAAAGAATATGGTTCTATTTCAGATTATAAAGAAGAAACTGTTAATGAAGAGATTATAGAGATTAATGAGTTTGATGAGAAAGAAGCTTTTGATATGGAGAAAAAAGGATTTTTCTTTATGCCAAATAAGATAACTTATTCTAGAAAAACAGCTAAGATTGGGGATGTTTTAAATAATTTAAGTAAGAATAAAAGGAAAAAAATTAATAAGATTATAAAAGATTTAGATAAGTTAGAATTAGTAAAAGAAAAAACAATAAAAGAATCAAGTTTTAAAGAATGGTATAAATTATATGTTTCAAATTTAAAATCAAAGAAACATGGAATAATCATTATAGATGAAAATTGGTGGTGTAAAGATTTGGACAAATATGAAAAAGTTGGGATATTTTTTAAAAAAGAAAATAAGATTATTGCTGGAATTGTTTCTAGAAGTTTTCCAAAAAATGAATTTTTTCCAAAAAGAATGTCTATAAGTTTTTCAGCTATTGATAACGAATTTAAAAATAAAGGAGTAAATGATTATTTGAATATCTTAATGATAGATTTTGCTAATGAATGTGGTTATGATTATATATTTAGAGGAAAAGATACAAATCTTTATGGAAAACATTTAAGTTCTGGAATCCCTATTTTTAAAACTTCTTTAGGTTATGATATTATGCCAGTTAAAAAAGAACAGAATATGTTGATTAAATTTAATAATTTAGATGATTTTAATGATGTTATCTTCTTTGTAAGTTATGCAAAAGACTCAGATAGATTAATTGGAAATTTGATATTAAAAACAGATTTCAAAGATATGAAAGAACATAGAAAAGATTTTTTATTAAAATTAAGAGTTTTTAAGTATGAAAATCAAGAATTAAAGTTTACTACTGAAGCATAATTTCTATTTTTCAGTATAAAAAAATATTTATATCATTATATATGAAAATTATACATGGTTATGGAAAAATATTGTCATGAATGTGGAAGTAGGTTGACAAAACACGATAATTATTGTACTGAATGTGGAGTTAAAGCTGTTCAGTATAAAAAAGAAATGTTTTCAAATATTAGATCTGTAAATTTTAAAGATAGATTATTAACTAAAAAGAATTTTATTATTCTTGGTATCATATTATTGATTGGTTTTGGTTGGTTTGGCTTTGCTAAGTTAGATTTCTCTAATGGTAGTGTAAGTGGAAGTACTGTAAAAGAAGTTAATTATGAAACTGTACCAAATGTTTGTGAAGGTTGTAAAGATGATGAATTTTTACTTAAAATTGAAGGTAAGAAATTTGTACAAGGTAATGAGGTTATATTAAAAAATGTTTATCATGGTGGAATGATCAATATTGAAGTTGAAGGGATTAATAAAAATATTTCAAATTCTTCTAATGAATTAATAAAAGGAGTTAACGTTAGTAATGTAAAAACTTATTATAATCCAAATGAATCACAAAGTGGAGCAATTGTTAGTATTGTAAAAATTGGAGTAGAAAAAGAAGAGTATCTAAGTCTTTCAATTGTGGTAGCAGATACTGAGTTAGATAAAGAGTGTGAAGCAGGTATTTGTGAATATATGTGTTCTGCATTAGTAAAAAATATTGGAGATGAAGATGTTAAACTTATAATGGATATAGGATTAAGAAATGATGATAGAGTTTATTTTAATGAAACTAAAAACTTTGGTTTAATTGAAGGGGGTAAATCTAGAACTTTAAAGTTTAGTGAATTTGATGATGAGTTGTTAAATATTAATAAGTGTGATATGGATAAAAAATCCATAAGTTTTTCAAAATGAAGTATTGTAATAAATGTGGAGAGGAATTAAAAGAAGATACTAAGTTTTGTCATAATTGTGGAAATAAGATTGTTAAAGGAATTAAAGAAGAGAAAAAGAATAAAACTCATAAATGTAATTTCTGTCATAAAATGGAATCTTCAGGCGGTAAAATAGGAGAAAGTTTTATTTGTGATACTTGTTTGTATGATTTAAAAGAAGCTTTAGAGGTTAGTTAATTCTTGTTAAATGCGGTAGCTGAGATTTGAACTCAGGTCACAGCCTTGGCAAGGCTGTATTCTAACCACTAAACTACTACCGCTTGTTTATGGACAACAATAATATATTTAAATAAGTTACCTATTAAGATGATATGAAAGGTAAAGATTGTGGATTGATATTTTTAAGAATTGGATTAGGTGTAGTATTTATTATGCATGGTTCTCAAAAATTATTTGGAGCTTTTGGAGGAGGAGGAATTTCTGGAACTGCTCAATTTTTAGATGGATTGGGATTTCCAATTGTAACATTCTTTGCTTGGGTATTAGCTTTAGTTGAATTTTTAGGTGGAATTGGAATATTAGTAGGAGTATTAATTAGAACTTTCTCATTTTTAATCATGATAGATATGTTTTTAGCATTCTTATTAGTACATGTAAAAAATGGATTCTTTTTAGATAATAGAGGATATGAATTTGTGTTTATGTTGTTCTTTGCAGCATTAGCAATATTTTTGATGAAATCTAAAAAAGTTTCATTAAGTAAATCTGAGAAAAAAGAGTAAATTATTCGTATCTTAATGCATCTACTGGTTTTAATTTAGAAGCTCTTCTTGCAGGAATATAACCAGATAACATTCCTATAAAAAAAGAAAATAATATTGTAAATATTGCTATTTCAGGTCTTACTTTTATTGTTAACAAAGTAAATCCTAATTGAGAAGAAACAAAACCAATTAGATAAGCTACTATAATACCAATTAAAACTCCAACTATTCCTCCTACAAGACCAAACAATCCAGATTCTAATAAAAATACAGATAAAATAGCAGAGTTTCTAGCACCAACTGCTTTCATTATTCCTATGTCTCTTGTTCTTTCTAAAACTGAAGTGAACATGGAATTCATTATTCCAATAGCTCCTATAAATAATGAAATAGCGGCTATACCGACTAAGAAAAATTGTACAACTAATAATATAGAAGATAGTTGAGCTATGATTTGTTCAGGAGTAAAAACTTCAAAATTTTCACTATCTCTTACTTTTTCTAATTTTCTTTCAATATCTTCTCTTACTTTTGAAACATCTAAACCATCTTGAACTTTTGCTGTTATTAAAGAAATTCCTTTAGGTTCATCTAAAACATCTCTAGCATCTTCTAAAGTTATATAGATTCCTTGGTCTATGTTTGGAACTCCTGCTTTTTCAAATATTCCAATAACTCTGAATTTTTCATCATTTATTTTTATGCTATGTTTCAAAGAAATGTCTTTCTCAAATGTATCTTCTGCTATTGTTAAACCAATCATAACAACTTTAGATTCACCTTTTCTAAAAATTCTACCATTTTCAGGAACTAAACTTAAATCTTTTAATCCCGGATCAGCATTTTCAGCTGGATATCCCGTAATTAATATAGAAGATTCTCTTTTATTAAATTCAATTTTAGCATTTTTTAATAAAATAGGAGAAACATATTCTAAACCTTTAACTTTTTCAACTGTTTGTTTATCTTTTGTAGTTAAAACATCTACTTCTGTTGGTGGGCCTCTTAATCCTTTTGGAGCAACTCTTATAGTTGTTGCACCAAATTGTTCAAATTGTTCTTTAATTGCTAATTCTAAACCTTCACTAACTGTAATTAACATAATTATAGCGGAAATCCCAATAACAATTCCAAGGATAGTTAGCCATGATCTTAATTTTCTATGAGCTATGGATTTCAAACTTATGGTTAAAAAATCTTTAATCATATCTTAAAGCCTCCACTGGTTTTAATTTAGATGCTTTATATGCTGGAACAAATCCAGAGATCATAGCTATTAACATTGCGAATCCTAAACCAAATAAAACAATTTTATAATCTATTACAATTTTAAATAATCCAAATCCTGAAACTGTTGCTAATTTTCCTACTGAAATTGCAATTAGTGATCCTAATAAAACTCCTAAAACTCCTCCGATTAAACCCATTAATCCAGATTCAACTAAGAAAACAAGTAATATGTGTGAATTTCTTGCTCCGATTGATTTCATTATTCCTATGTCTTTAGTTCTTTCTAAAACAGATGTGTAAGAGGAATTCATTATTCCTATACCTCCAACAACTAAAGAAATTGCAGCTATACTTCCTAAAACAACTTGTAAAACACTTAAAACCGAACTTATGTTTCTAAGAATTTGATCTGGAGTTTGAACATCAAAAAAATCATCATCTCTTGCTTTTTCCAATCTTCTATGAATTTTATCAGCTACTAAATTAACATCAAAACCTGTCTTAATTCTAGTTTCAATTAAATTTACTTCATCTGGTTTATTAAATAAATCTCTGGCATCATCTAAAACCATGTAGATTGTGGAATCATCTTCTTGATTTCCTATTTCATCAATTATCCCTACAACTGTAAAATCTTTTTCCTTAATTTCGATTCTACTATTTGTTAAAACTTCTTTATCAAAAAAATCATGAGCTATTCTAAAACCTATCATTATAACTCCTTTTTCATTATTTTTAAAGAATCTTCCTTTTTCCATATTAATTCCAAAACTAGTTAATCTTCTCTCTACATCTTCTGCTGGAATAGCAACTAAATTTTGTATAAATCCAGTTTCACGACTAAAAGTTATTTCTTCTGAAACAGATAACCAAGGAGTTACCCATTCTAATTCAGAAATTTTTTCTAGAACTTTTACATCTTTATCTGTTAAACCTTCTTCTCCTGTAAAAGCTATTCCTTGTCCTTCTGGAAATATGAATACTCTGTTAGATCCAATTTGTTCAAATTGTTCATTGATAGCATTTTCAAGTCCTTGGGATAAAGAAATTAAAGAAATTATAGCAGAGATTCCTATGATGATTCCAATTATTGTTAAAAACGATCTTAGTCTTCTTCTTTTTAAACTATTATAAGCTAGTTTAAGAAAATCATTTATCATTGGCTCTTGCCCAAAGAGTTCTTATTTTTCTAGGTAGTCTCTTTAAGTTTCTCCATTTAAATAATGAAATAAATTTGAAGATGCTTAGTATTGTAGCGATAAAAGCATATTTAATTGCTTTAGTGATATTTTTTTCTTTTCTATAATCTTTAATTGCATAATAAACAAATATTAGGATTATGATAATTAGTATATAATTTAATGAATTTTTTTCAGGAATTGCTCCTAAATTTTTTGCTTCACTTTTTTTGAATATTCTAACTGGAATATTTTCTGTAACTTCAAAATCTTTGTTAAAATCATCTTTAAATTCCATTCCCAATTTTAAATTTATTTTTTTAGAAC